>Ga0307516_10000043_pt1 | contig 138148 bp, 202 predicted proteins | sample 19_EM_MG_FD_203310 | JGI IMG/M metagenome (GOLD analysis project Ga0307516, IMG submission 203310) | Populus trichocarpa ectomycorrhiza microbial communities from riparian zone in the Pacific Northwest, United States - 19_EM | ecosystem: Host-associated > Plants > Roots > Unclassified... | reverse complement strand
AAGTCCGAAACCCCGCTTAGCCTGTGGAGTTGGTAAAGGTCCTTCTTGACCCTAGCCAACCAGCCTGCTTGTATAACAAGCGAACCATTGGTCTTTATTTACACCTAGAGACCACATACCCGACATCGCGTTCGCTGCACCCCCTCTCTGTCGTTCGCACTCGGCCCAGTAGGAAGCCGAACACCGATGGCTGTCCTTATCTTTCATTTGACCTTTCCTCTTTAGGGTATATTCTCCCATAACCCACTCCTTTGATGATTCATCTTTCCCATGACCTCATTCTTCCCATTCAGTCATTACTCAGTCCCATCATCTAACCTCCTTTTATTTGGTTCCTGTTGCCGTAGATACATGGCCTGTGCGCGCAGCCTGCCCTAAACATCGCTACTATATATATAGCCCATAGGTAGCCGATGTTCCCTCCTTAGATTTTGTCAACTTAGGATTCTCCCTCATCTCTGGTGTCCCCAGTCTCTGAAACCTGAAACCAAGTTGACCTCCAACATCTCCACTTGTTCCCTCCTTGTCTCAACAACCTCCCCTCTCACCCTACCCGGTCTTAGGACCCCTGACTGCGACGTCAAACTTGAGTGGCTGCAGTAAGCCCACAGTAAAGATCCCTCAACACCCCAGCATCTGACTATCAGCCCAGACCAGTTCGTTGACTGCTTTCATCAGAGTGACCTTTGAGGTCGGCCCTGACACCGGGAAGTACGAAAACCCGCTACAACCTGTGGAGTTGATTGTCCAGTTCAGACAATTCAACCAGCCTTGCTTGTGAACGACAACGACCTCAACCTCACAAGCGAACCAACAGTGCTGTGAACAGCTTGCAAAAAGCGTACCAGCAGCCTCGAACTCGACAACGGGCCAAAGCCTTATAGTGGGAAGGAGGAATGGTGGAGGACTCCCCATGGATCATGCCGAGGACGTTGTCCATACAGGAAGAAGAGTCATTGAAGGACATGCTTGTTGAGCAGACGCTAGGTCAGCACCAACAAGATAACGCAATTACTTACCTGGGGGTGAAGGAGTTGCTTAGAGATGATGAAAGTAGAGAGGAAGAAGAGTTAGATCTTATTCCCACACATCTATGAGGTATATATACATGTGAGTAACGTTCTCACATTACTGATGGGTGACCTATAGTCACATGGGTATACTTAGCTGCCCTAACGGCACCTCCTACATATATGCGGCCTAAAGGCGCATGCGTGACCGATGGGTCAAACTTCCGAGTTCAACAATGCTAGCTTGTTGTGGGTGGTAGTGTTGGTGGGAGTGGCTGAGTGAGGAATGATGGGGACTTGCCAACCAATGAGCAGTCCTTATATGTTCCCCACTCCGGCGCAACAATACTCCATCATTCCCACCGCGCCCACAATCCATCACCACCCACCCCTATATCAACAGCACCCATATGCACCCATGTCCATTCAACAGCTCTCATCAATCCCCAGTGATTGTTTCAAATCCATCAACCCTCAACCCTTAGCTCAGTCCAGACACAGCCCATCAGCATCTAGACCTCAGCCTTGATCAAACCCCAGTGATTGTTTCACCTTCATCAAATGACCTTTCCCCTTATGGGTTTATTCTCTCACACTCCTTATCTCTTTATTGTTCTTCTTATCTTTCACTCCCACGACTCATCAGATGATCACTCACTCTCATTCAGTACCCACTCATCATCCGTTCACATGCCCCTCTCTGTTTTTTCCCATCTTTGGTTGATACATGGTCTGTGCGCACTGCCTGCCCTAAACTCGGTTCCTATATATAGTGGTAGACAGTCACTGTCATTCTGTAGATTTTGTCAACTCAGGATACTCCTCTCACCAAACACAACATTGGTCCCAAGTGACTCCGACTTCTCCCTTGTTCCCTCTTGTTCTCACAACCCTCCTCTACTCTCCCATCCACATACTGCGCCTTGTGCTCCCTGTAGCACCTCAGCACGAACTCCAGACCAGCGTTGACTGTACTTCAGGTGACCACCGAGGTCCACCCTGACAAATACAAGGAAGGGATACAACAGGCAAAGGAAGCATTGGATCTTTACAGACAGTTCAACCATGTGATAGGGCAGGCACAAGCTCTGGAAGATCTCTCTTGGTTGTTGTTTCATGACAAACAGCTTGATGCCACAGAAGAAGCTGCCCTGCAAGCCATCAATCTATTCTCAGATGAAGATAATAAATTTCTAATCTGCTCATGTTACCTTGCCCTTGGCAACATATGCTGCTCCAAGGGTGAGCCAGAGAAGGCCACCAACTATTCTCAAGACAACCCTCAAGATTGCTTCTTTCAACTGGCATGATCACCTGTTTTGGAGTCATCACTCCCTGGCAGAGCTGTGTTTCAGGGAAGGCAATTTTGGTGATGCACACACCCATACTGAATGTGCTAAGTCACATGTGAAAAATGACCCAAACCTCCTGGGTTGCATCATGAAGCTACAGGCTGGGTTTTGGTATAAGCAAGGGAGGCTTGGAGAGGCAAAGTCTGAGGCTTTGGATGCTATCAATGCTTACAAGAAGATTGGGGCTATGGAAGATGTGGAGGAATGCAGAGCCATCCTCCAGGACATTGAAGAAGCAGTAAATGAGTTGGTGTCCTGCCACTAATAAGGTTTCACAGTGAATTCCTGGAAATGGCACTACTTCCTAAGCCCATCAATTCTTCATTCTCAGCTCAGGGTACTGGATGGCATAATCTTGCAAGTTTACCCAGATGCATCCTTCCACAGCCAACCCCATACCTGGACACCAGGGGTGTGATTCCTGACCATTGTGCCCCACCCCTGCCTCCCCCCATTCCCAAGGATTCCCAAGGATTCTCTGTTGTATTTGTTGACCTGTTGTGTCTGTACATTGTTTTATCCCTTGTCCCGCTGCTTGTTTTTGGTCCATATCGTTGTCTATCTCCATGTCAGCTTTTTGGTTCTGGTCCACCTCTAGTTTATTTTTGAAAGAGTCATTGAAAGAGTTGTTTATGGATCCTGCCACCACCAGGAAATTCCCAGTCCCACCTGAGAAGCTGAATTTCCGGTAATGAGGGCAGCTGGTCATTTGGGCTTTCCAGGCCCAACCGTGGGAATGGAAAGAACACGTACAGATGAGACACAGCGTTACTCCTTTCATTGAGGAGATCCGAGGGATTGTGGGTCATCACGGGGATATTTGAGGTCAGCGTGAATGAGCATAACATTAACTGTGTGGTTTCGCAAACACCTCCGCGTTATCGATAACACGGGGTGACCGAGCCCTCAGCGGCTTTACCAAGCGCGGACCCAGTGCTGCCGACTCTTTTTTTGTTCGGAAGTAGTTTGGGTGAAGAATTGGAAGTTTGCCTCTTGAGTCAGATGTTTTCTGGTGCGCTCGAACCTTCACAGCCCCATAACTCGCAACGGAAATCCGGAGGACGCGGAGAGGAAGAAATAGTGCGGGGAATAGGAGCCACAGGGCACGCAGCCCGCGGAAAGCGGACAAGGCGGATGAACTGAAAAATACGAGCAGCTGGACGTCGTACTTGCGGTGTCCCCACCCCGTGCGCTCCGTCGGGCGGGCTCACGGGCTGGCGATTATTACGCCGGCAACCTGAACGCGTAGGTTGCGTATCTCTTGTGCACAATAAAGAACCTATGAGTACACCGTAGTCCGTGAAGCATATGTGAGCCAAGAAACACCGAATGACCAAGAGGCCAGAAAAGTCGAATCGCTTTATGGCGTGACAAAGAGAAGAATGACAGAGAGGGAGTGAGAGAAACAGGGGGAGGCGTAGTAGGCTGGGAAAACTGGGTGCGTACATGTTTATATGGAGATGTAGAGAAGGAGGCCCATATGGTAATCGATAGCAGGTGAGTGAGCAGGTTGGTCAAAGGCGAAGGAGGGGTGAGCTTTTGGGGGATAGGTTTGGAAGGGAGCAAGGAGAGACGAAAGAAAGAAAGAGTCCTTGAACAGAATGGAACAGAATGACCGAGCAAAGTCCACGAGGAATTGGCGTGAGAATGGAAGATCCGAGATCGTCAGGACCGGAGCAGAATCAAATCCGGTGAAAAAAGAGTGGTCATGGAATGGCGCAGCCAACCTGGGTCATAACATGAAGAGGGAGAAGCCCTGTGAAACACAAGGGGTTCCACCGAGCGAAGAAGTGTCATGTTGGGTTTGCGACCCATAACTTCCTCTTCGGCACAGTCACGATCGACACGTCCCTCCGGCTCATCTCACCCTCGATCCTCTGCTGCCTCGTTTCCTCGTCCTCGTCGTCATAAGGATCATCTTCCCCATCCTCGTGATGTCTACCCGTACTCATCATGTCGTAGTATTCATCTCCTTGAATCGCCCTGAATGGTGGTGAATGGAGGTAAGGGCCAGTGGGATCTTGGCTGAACGATGATGGTTCAGGGGTTGTCGAAGACATGGGTCTCGAGCCTGGTTGCGGTGGGAGGTTAGCATGGTGTGGGTGCGGTCGCGCTCGTAATCGAGATAATGTGACCGCAAGGATAGACGCTCCCGGCCGGCCGTTCCAGGCGAGGACAACCATCGCAATGTAGAATCCTACGGTCCACACTAGGAATACGGCAAATCCGATGACTGTCCCCTGCCACAGCTGAACAAGACAGAGAGTACAGAGAGCAAGTAGCAGGATGTGGAAGATTGTGTGAAAAACGGCCTCGAGTGGTGAGGGGTAGTTGACGGGAGGAGGGGGGAAACTACGAGCGCTAGTCAATGATTCCCTGTTGAGCAGGACATCTGCAGTGTTTGGAGTCATGGGGCCCGACGTTCGTGAAATTTGTGTTAGGGCGTAGTCAAGGTCGCCCTGCACAGAACGTTGTGAGCACCTCGCTGTACCGACTACAACGTGTACATACCACAGTGTTGACCATCCGCCGCCGGTCCAACCAGCTAATTTCCCCCAGTCGTGTTGGAGTGTGGGGACGGGCAAGGCCATAATCGATAAGACCACTCATGCTATGGGAACTGGCCCCCCGGGTGTGCTTCGATCGATTCACGACCTCAAACCCTTTTGACTGCTCGGGGGGCGGGGGATCTCTCACACCGAATTCATCACCCTCGGCATCACTCGGCCTGCTCCAATCCATGCTACGTTTCCAGAACTGGAGGAGTCCGGTGCTGGAGTGACTCCTCGAATGGTTGGGAGAATGCTGACGATCAAGAGTACCGTCCAACATTGGCGTACTGGGAGGAGGACTCCTCGCTGATAACTTTTCGGCTTCATCTTGTGGGAGTGAAACCCGCCCGCCAGAGCGGTGGCGCAGGAACAGAGAGAAGAGGAAAACGACAGGGACGGCGACATAGAAGGTGGCAGCGAGCACAACCCCGGCGATTCCGTGTGCTGTCTGAAGGTACAAGGACAAGTCCATACGTTTGGCGAGAGACGAGGTATGTGAGATGGAGGTGAAGGAAGTAACGAGACCGGCGATACCGAGACCAAATATAATGAAACCGGGGATCAATGGGGTAAATATCGATGATGGGCCGCGAGGCGATTCCAACAACGATTTCAAGGAGGGGGAGGAAATGCGATAGACAAGGACCACCGGGAGCACCAGCGCGATGGAAAGGGGAGCCAATATCTTGTGGAGGATGCTGACATTGTACGACTGCACGACCGCAGTGTTCGGGGTCCCAGTGGACGTGGGAGAGGGAACGTGTGAGGTCGCGGATGGTGATGATGTGTGCGTATTGATTGGCGTCGCGCAAGTGTCCATGTACACGTTCGTAACTCCCGTACCGCTCGCGTTTTGACCGGACTGGAGAATTCCGTTCCCGAAGCCATCCCATGTCTCGTTGGATCTTGTGATGACTCCATTGTACGCGCGGAGTAGCCACATCTCGGACAGATATTTTCCGCTAGCATCTTGGCCACCAAACACGATCGTATCTGATGCTCCCGTCCTAGACCCACCTATGAGAGTTTGTTGATATGTGACGACGGCGGCGCCACTTCGAGGGCTGGGATATGGGGAAACGGAGCTGGGGTCTCCCTTTGGCAAGATCCTAGCCCAAGAGCCGGTGCCAGTGTCGAGGATTGCCTACCAAAAAGCGATTAGCGGTTACAGTGGCAAGGTTATATGTGTGAAAGGTGACATACGACCTCGCCTCTTGATAGGCCATTAGCGTCATCCCACTTCTTGGAGTCAAAAGTGCCCAAGAGTAGAAACGCTTGAGAGCTGAAACTTGATGAAAACCCGTTCATGTTGGGAACCATAACTCCCTCATACCGGGGAGCAGGGCAAGACGGTGGGTCGATTTGTTTTCCTGATGAAGTGTCGATGACAAAGGAACCCCCCGCAGCACACCCATCATCACTATTCGTTGGTGTGGTGTTGTTACACCCACCAGATGAGATGATCTGTTGTGATATGACAGTGCTAGCGAGACCTTGAACTGAGGGGAGAGTGGCGGAGATAGGCACAGGTTCCCAGCTCCCAAATACTTGACGTGGATTATTGGCCGAGAGTGTCCCCGACACGTTCAGCCGCCACACATCGGACAAAGGGGAGATGGAGTCCTGGTTCTGGCCACCAGAAAGATAAAACGTATTGTTCAAACCGGACGTTGCGAGGTATGGCACCCGATCATCGTTGCCGCCAGCGGCCCCCCAGCGACCTGAAGGGCCACCCGGCGAGAGGGTGACGGGTGCCCAAAACTGGGTAAGATAATCGTACTCCTAAGTATACCGGTCAGTCCGAATCCGAGGGGAACCGTAGTTAATCGACACTGACCCAAATATCTGAAAGCGCATTCCCATCGGATCCCCGACCACCAATCACGATGTGGCACTGACGCTGATTTGCAGCCCAATCTAATCCATCGATGGCTCTACTTCGAGGTGGCGGCGTGTCGGTGAGACCGTTTGAAGGGACAGGAGTGGTCCAGATGAGCGAATCCAACTTGAGACTGCGGATGCGATACAGCGTTAGCTTCGGGTATACCGGGAAGCCGGGACTGAACACACAGGTAAGTTGTTGAAGTTGGAATACCGCTCTCAGACTCGCCACCAAACACGATGAGAGTTCTAGTCGTCTCATCATAACCTATAGAGGCACCCTTGAGGGGCGGGGCACCCGGGCCACTCAATAAGCTGGTTATGTTGAGCCATTGAAGCGGTGGGGTGGGTGTGTTGGTCGAGATCGCGGACCAGACGGGTAGCGAGAAGGCGACAGCAGTAAAGACGAAAACCCAAGAAGGACGGTTGCGCGTCACCATCTGGTTGAGAAAAAAAAAAGGGAGAGAGGCGGAGTCTCCCCCTGCTGGGTGATGGGGGGCGACAAGGAGGTCGCTGGTAGGGTTCGGAACAGCGAACTCACTGCCGCTCGTCCGGGTTTTCGCTGGACGTGATCGCCGACATCGCAACCCATGTGGCGGGGGTGGCCTCACCCTGTGCCCGCTGAGCCCGGAGCCGCACACAACAGGAGCGAACCTGGGCGGGAGAGCGATGCGGTTCGTTCAATCTTCACTGTATGTTGCGGAAGAGAATAGCGGAGACATCGCTCGCCCTGCTCCACCCATCTATCGTAAGTTGCCGCAACCATATATGTGGGTGTCCTAGGGAGCCCACACGCATCCTCCGTCCTCCTCGTAAGCACACAAATCACACCGCCGACGACCCATCCCCATCGACGCTCATCGTGCTAGATTACTTCGCTCCGACCGGTAACGGCTAGATCAACGGCGGCGGTAACCGCCACGTGCCACACCCCGTTGCTTGATCGCGAACCACACTGAGAATGGACAGGTCACCATCCAAACGCGTGTTTACAGAAGACACCTTGAATTCCCAAAGCGTTGTCGATACCTCAACGCGTAACGATGGGTATGGCGCGTAATCACAGAAGAATCAGCACCGTTGACGCCATTTCAGTGTCTCGGAGGAGCTCAGGGCTCTCCTTCGGAACCGCGGGGCGCGAGTTCGTAAGAGTGAGTCCAGTGTCTGTCAACTGGCGGTCCGTAGAGTGTAAAACCCCCTTCAGGTGTTATGGAGGGCTACTCCATCGACCCCACAGCGCCCCCCACAACCCTGAATGCGCACACAGATGTTAGCGAGGGTGTGGCGGAACCGGCACGCATATTCCAGTCTTCTCGCGACATCAACCATCGAGTGCTTAGGAACTGGACCCCTTCTCCCTTTTCGTCACCGAAAAAGCGCAACCGGTGTGATTATGAAGCCGAAGACGCGCTCGAGGAGGAAGACGAGGCGGAAGGTATGGAGGTCGATTTGGGGGAAACCAATCCGCAAACCACGGCCCAAGACCACTCACAGAGGCCCATTAAGCCTTTGCGACGCGCTCTTTTTGCTGACACTTCCATAGCATCTAAACCACCCATTTCTCAGAACCAACCCTTGTATGCCCACCATGATAGCTCGAACTCGGAAAACCCGTTCCTTGAGTAGTTGACTGGTGCTGTATTTCTCCAAGCTCCGTATGTCACTTTGTCGCTTACTACGTAAATGACAGCCCTTTCCATCACCGAACCCATTCCACTGAACCCTCACTCAGGCTTGCTCTCGCGCGTGCTCCGGTAGTGAGCGGTAAGCGCGCCCTTGGTAAGCCCCCGCGTTTGGCTAGTAAACGGGGACCCACACTCTCAGTTGGTCATCAACCAACGTCCTTTCGGGGCCATTCAGTGTAGGAGCGCGGAGTCCGAGCCGTCCCACCTCTATTATGGTTATTCTTCCTCGCCACAGGCGTATCCTCTAGCGCCAGATCCCGGAGGCAAATGATACAAAATGCTGGAGTTTCGAGGGGTGGAATCAGTACCCAGCTCGAGAACTACCCACTTTCGAAGCTCAAGAAAAATGTCTCGGGGATTGTGAGCTACCTCCAGTTCCAGGACTCCATCCACTTCACTGAAGTTTCGACGATAGGAATGCTACGGAAGGTTGGGGACATATGCCCACTTCGGGGTGTGTTTTCTATGCTTTTTGCATCTCCCGCCTCGCATGTTAATTCGACGGTAGTAACCTGGTGGTGGTGGACACTCCCAACCCACCCATTATCGCGACCGCTCCAAATATACCCTGGAACGCCGTCGTGCAATGGATCCCGAGTGTGCCTGCATTTCGGTGTATGTTCCATGCTCCTGGCCGTCTTCCGTGTGGGGTCACCCACCAGAACCGTGACTCTATGAAACGGCACGTCGAAGGGCACTAGTAAGTTTTCACAATCACAATACACCCTTCGCTCGACCCTGATCGTTATTAGCAGCCGTGGTTAAAGGCGAACACGACGCGACACCTAACGTTTCCTGATGACGTTTCTAGATTAACCGACCCACTAATCCGTCACATTAGACGCTGCCATGTGTATTTTTCTTGTATATACCGCGCAGTACACCTCGACCAACCAATTGTTGTCATACCCTCCATCTGCAAGAGCTTCCACGGGGAGACGGCTACCTCTCCCCCACGTCGTAGAGCCCGGGGTTTCTCGATACCGATATCCGTCTGGGTCAGTGTTCAGAGTGTTTGCTGTGGTTTCGCTCTTGCCATCGAGGTGTTGGGTCGATCAGCGTTCAAGGTTCTACCCTGAGATCGGAGATCCGATACCCTTGCTACATACGGAAGCAGCGTTGATCGGGCACCGAACCTTCCAGCGCCTTGCTCCTGTTCGACGGTGAAATCCAGATCGGGCGGGGAGAAAAGCTTCGCACGGTGTCGAAGAACAATTGGGAGACTGTTGTTCGGCCGCGCTCAAACCGCATTCCTCAAGGCCGGCAACCCGGTTTGTTGGGTTGAAGTGAAAGCCACCGACGCCCTCCGCCACTGATTGATAAATAACCGGACCCCGGCTACTAAGTTGAGCGTGAGCGAATCTGAAGGTTCACGCAAGTAGAGTGTGACCTCATACATGAGAATTAGCGACCTACTCAGGTGGTCACCGTCGCCACTTCGTCTATACCATCATTAATCACATCCATCATTTCTCTTGTGGAGGCAGGCTGCGCCGGATGGGCCACAGGCTTCGGCACCCCCGCCACCGCCCATCACGAGATCCCATTGCGCGCCGAACCTACACTGAGTGCAAGGAGTTGGAGGCACGGATCTGGGTCGACCCACAACCTCTAACGCGAGATCATCGGCCGAATGTCGTTGCAGCAGTGCTTCCCTGCGGACGTCCTTCAGGCTGCCAAATACACAGGTGGCATAAATCCCGATGATACACTGGAACCCCTGATCTCCTTATCACAAAGGCTCACGTACGTCGCATCATTCCAGTAATCGCCGCTGGGGAGACCCGTTCCTGGCCACGGACGTTCCGAGTCAAAAGCCAGGCAGGTCATTCAGTTTCCCCCGACCGCACTTTGCAAATATCTAGAGGCGGTGCCAGATGGAGGGGGAGTTGGCCCGGGCGCCGTAAAAAGTGCACCAGGAGTCTGATAGTCGCCGAATCCTGAATCGTTCTCTGCGATCATCAGCGGAGAGTAAATGCTCCTACCCATGGGTCGAAATTTGATAGAACGCACCACAGGGATGGAGCCAAGCGACTCGGAATGCGGGTACGGGTGTCCAAGGGTTACCTATAACCGTGCTCTGCCTCGAGGCTGATGTGACCCGGAGAGGGTATTAGGCGATCAAAAGAAGTTATCCACCCAATGTAGATCCGATTGAAATGTAGGTTGACGTTCCACAGGAGATGTCGGGTGATCACAAAAGCGAGTGGTTAGACCCCCGACTAGTGGGTGCAGGGTCGACGGTCAATTGCTTTCCGGTAGGGGTCTTCCGGACGGTAATAATAGATGCAAATTTTAACACATACACTGACTCCTGAATTCAGCGTAGTACCCGTGAGCGGAACAAGGTGCAGCTGAGGTAGGGTATCAAGTCGCCCGAAGATATCAAAGAGGGTCGCCGGGTCCGCGTCTGTCCGTCAACCGAGGTCGGAGTCCTATTGATAAGCCGGTTGGGTCCGGTGAATACTGGGTGAGGGGCGCCACTGTCAGCCCGGTAGGCAGAGTTGAAACTAGCTCAGTGGAAGATGAGGACGATCTACACCGATCGGCCCGGGCGGTGAGGATGACGCCAGTGGATGATCGAAGATCGGAGAACTCCGCATGCCACCTCCTCCACTCGGCAGCCTGGCGATCCAAGCTCCTGTGCCAACGCAGACGGTTCACGTTACCGCTTCAACATGTCACAACATCTCTCTCTTCAAGGGTAGGCCTCACCGTTACCGTCCTCCGCCCGCCTGCCTGAACGTCTCCTACACAGATCTTATGAAGGAGTACCGGAAACTTGACGACTCGGTTCCGATGCGCCTGAACAGGACAATTGCGCAATACCGGGACATGGACCGCACCGGTTCCGTTGGAAAGGGCACCGTAGAGGACCAGGCGTGCCTTCAGGTGTGGCGCGAGCTTGTTGGTTCGTATCGCATCCCCCGTGCCACTGTGGACCCCCAGTTGATTTGAATGTCCCCCACAACCTCGTCATCTGTGGCGGCTGTGTAGCTAATTGGAGGCGTCGCACACAGATCATCAACTATTGTGTAGACGCGTTAGACGCATCCTACGAAGAGAACAAGCTCCTCGAGGACCAAGCGAACGCCGCAGACATCCGTACTCGGCGGAAGGCTCAAGCGGAATTATACTCAGCAGACATCAAGGTGGGTGGTGGGCTTCTGTGCGTATCTGATCTCACACACTCACGCTCCCGCGCCCGATGTTCAGCGTACACAACTCCACAACGAGCGCACCGTAGAAAAGATCGTTCGAGAGAGATCAGCAAACGGTGTGAACCTTACTTCCCTGGTGTTTGTCCCGGCGTCCCGCTAACATCGTCTCTCAGCATTGCAAGCACGATGCAAGTACTTTGAGCCGCCAACCAATGACCCTGAGGCGAAGCAGATATGGACCGAGGCCGAAAGGCGATAACAATGATTACGTAATACCACAACCTCCCTTTCTCCGCCTCCGTTTCCCCCACGGCGCATACATGCCTTATGAACGTTCGAGCGCACGGATGCTATTGTCTTTCATCCTAATAACACCAATTCTCCGACTCGCGTTTGCGTCGCAGGCGGTCTTCGCTGCGAATGCAACCATAAGGGTTCCAGTCAGCTTGGGTATCACTTCAAGGGATGGTGACGCTCTCTACGTCCAGACTGTCTTCGACAAGGTCCTCAAACAGGTCTCAGACAAAGTGGATATGAATTTTGCATACGTCAAAGAGTGTGTATTCCTGTTGTATTTGATGCCGTCCACGAATCTTATGAGAGCGCACAACGTAGCATCTGGCCCGACGACGAGAAGTACGGGGTGCGGTGTTCTTCAGACTGGCTGGACTGCGCGGGTGACGTGCAACAGCTGTGCGTGCGCAAATATACCTCGCAGCAGGAGTGGTGGAATTTCATCATGTGTCAAAACCGAGCGGGAAAGGAGGAAATTGGTCAACTGGAAATCGCCCAGAAGTGTGCCATAGCAGCAAAGATACCATGGGGGATCATCAGAGATTGTGCTGGGCCAGATGCGGATGGGGTCGACGAAGAAGGTGCACAATTGCTGCTGCAAAACGTCGAGGATTCCGTTGTGAGAGGTATTGCGTGAGTGGCGACCCCCTTGACGTCGAACGTATGCTCATAACTCAATTACAGGGTGAGTTGTACGGTGTCCATCAACAACAAAAACGTGTGCGTGCACGACAGCGTATGGAAGAGGTGCAAGGTGAGCCTGGAATGTGGAACCTTCGATGGCTTGTGTGAATGCTGGAACCTCGGAGAACAGGAAGGATACACCGTCCCGGATTTTGTTCGCCAGATCGAAACTGCATGGAGGAAATTAAACAACATCACCGCTCCAAAAAACCCGGACGAGTAGGGAATGAGACGTCGCCAACGTGTGGGTGGGATGGAAAGCGTGGCATTTGATTCATCGACCAAGGATCAGTTCGTACACAATTATAATCAGATTCAGTCCTATCAGAGGTACTGGAGGGGGTCAGCTCATGCAGAATACGGAGCATTGGCACGCAGAGGGGACGTACTTCTCATCAATGTCCTCACTGCGCTGATGAGGTTTATTATCCTCGCCTTCACGCTGATATCCTGTTGCCCTCCATACCCCGTCTGATCGTAGGCTTGCCCGTAAGGTTGGTTGTATCCACCAGTAGCGGCTTGCGCTTGCGTAGAGCCCCAACCGACTGTAAGAATTCGCAAACGGTGTGTCAGACGGTAGTTGGCCACGCGAAACGCAGCAGTACGAACTTCTAGCGAGAAATCTTTCCTCATTCAAGACAGCCAGAGCATTAACCAGCAAAACGCCGACGTATAAAAGCGTTCCAAAATACAGCATCGATGCTGCTGAGAGAGGGAGGGTTGTGGAACGTCTGAGAGTGGTGTGTGAGATTTGGATTCCACGTGTCGGCTACTTTCTTCCGTTTCCTCCGTCGCGTCCGATGCAGGCTTTGGCTCGTTGTGTTCGTCACGGTGATTAAACATCTCGGACACATCGTCTGCAGGGCTGACGTGCATTTGTAGCCAATGCGAGCGCGACGGCATGCTCGAGAGGTCTTCTCCAGGCTCAGCCGGCCGCATCGTCGTCTCACGTACAATGGGTTCCTCGTAGGGGGTGCGTGAAGACCAGTCCATTCGAATAATTTACTGAGACTGCCCGGCGTTCAGAATCTCTTTCAACAATCCTTTCAACTGGATAAAGGATAAGCTCGGTCCTGGTGTCACCGGGAAGGAGGACATGGCCTCTCATGAGCTCGCCAGAAAGAAGAAAGCGAAGGAGGGCACGGGAAACCTGTTCGATGCCGCCGCCGTTGTTTCTGGGGCCGGGAAACCATCTCTGGCCGCTTCTATCGTCCCTCGCAAGAAACACAAGGAGGTTCATACCCATTCCACGGTTCCTTCACCTCTCCGATGCTGATCCTCCGGTTACTGTTTTCAGCACAAGTACTCGACGGCCCACTTCAAGATTTCTCAGAGGAAACTTAACAAGCTCGGGCGACAGATTGCGGGCAAGCCCATAGACTATGCTATCCTTCAGATGAAGTTCAGCGAGAAGAGGGCAAGCACCAGGATCCAAAGTATGCTAAACCTTGCCAAAAAGCACGCTACAGAGTACAAGGGTCTGAGCCCTGAAAAGCTCATCGTTTGTACGTCGTTCCTTGCCCTTAAGATGTATGCATGGTGTTTCTCAACCAGTTTTCTAGCCGAGGCCTGGGTGACGAAGGGCGAGAACTTCCACAAACGGATAGATATCAAGGGCCGAGGACGATTCGGTGTCAAGATCCACCCTGAAGCAAAGATGTCCGTCGTTTTGAGAGAGGGTAAGACCGTGGCGGAGCTCAAGAAGCAGGCTGAGGACAGGAAGCTGAAGAGGATAGTTTCCGCTGGCTACGTTCGGGAAGACGTACCACTTCGGAATATGGGACCCATGTGGTCGTGGTAGATGCTCATTCTCATAGTGTAGTTCCAAGATAATCCCATTATTTTCCATCTGCTCCGTTGCTGTTGGTGGCGAGGGCGCTTCGGAGTTGGCACAGATCATGCGGCGCCTGTGACACGTCTGCCTCGGTTACCCTCAACATTTACGATCATGGTGTTGCACCAGTCCTTGCTGCACCTCTCGACAATCGTACTCGGCCTTGCCTTGCCTTCATGGGCGTCCTTTGAGAACACGGCGGTCGTTCGGTCCATCGATCTTGGTGGTTCACTGGTGTACACTACCACAACGTACAACGTTAAAGCCCTCGAAGATGGCTCAAACGTGTATGTGTTTGCTTTGACGGAGAAGGAACAGGAGACGACGAGTTGGATGGAGGCGAGGGTTAAAGGCCACAGCGCCCCCCTGAGTTTGGAGAACCATGGTCTCAGTGACGAGTACGTCCCCGATCGCATGCTTTTGGTGTGGTCTGCCCGTGGCTTAGGTCGTCATTTCCAGCGCGACGTACTACTACTCGGTTGCCTTGCCAAAAGCTCTCGATACGAACCAAACCGCAAACTTGGTGTTAGATGCCGTCCAGACACACGCCACATACCCGTTCCCGCCTGAGGCTGCCCAGAACGACCGCCAAACTCTAATGTATGACACGGACTTGTTTGTCCTAAGTCCATATAAAACTCTTGTTCAGCGGACAAAATTCAAGTACGTTGGAGTCGCTGTCGCGCTTACATCGTGGCTGACGGTTTTCCATCATCTAGGACTGTTGGATTTCCGGTCCTCAGTTACACGGAACCTAAAGGAGTCGCCTTCACCGCGGACAATATCGCGACCAAGAGCCACACCGGAGGCACTGTCACGTACGGGCCGTTCCATGATCTTCCACCGTCCTCGAATGCCGCTTTCGTCGAGGAGAACCAGCAGAAGATATCCATCCACTACGAGTTCGGATTCCCCGTGTTGGCCGTAAAGACCTTGCGGCGCACCGCAGAGATCAGTCATTGGGGGGCAAACCTTAACATCCAGGACGAGATTCACCTTCAGAACGCTGGACCAAAGTGAGTTGCTGATGTCCTACGATAGTTCTGTGGACTAAATGCGACATCGGGGCTGTAGACTCAAAGGGCAGTTCTCCCGTCTGGAGCACCAGGCACAGGCATACCAACACCGGCCCGCTCCTCATGTCCTCACCGAACTTGCCTTGCAACTCCCTGCTGGCATCCACTCGGCTTACTTTTATGATACCATCGGCAATGTCTCTACCTCCCACCTCCGAGTGGTCCCTTCCCAGTCTCAGGGCGGTCTTCCTGGGAGGAGCAGTCTCTTAGAACTCCGCCCCCGGTACCCGTTGCTGGGAGGGTGGAACTACTCGTTCACTCTCGGCTGGGATTCTCCTCTGGGAGATTACGCCGGGTGGGATGCCGAGAAGGGACAGTATGTCGTCAGCGTGCCGATCATGACCCTCTTTGGAGGCTCTGTGGTCGAAGACGCCGAGATCGAGGTCATCCTTCCAGAGGCTTCGACGTAAGTCTCGAATCCACGTCGTGGATGGCTTTTTCAATTGAACTTCCCTTTGGTAGTGATGTTGAGGTATTCCCGCCGTTCTATCCATCAAGCTCCTCTTCCTCCACCCACACGACGTATCTGGATACCGCTGGTCGACCTGCAGTTGTGTTCAAATACAAGAACCTCACTGACAAGCACACCGGTGTTATCTACATCGCGTACAAGACCCCCCTCTCAGCCCATCTCAAGAAGCCCACGGCGGTAGGAGTTGCCCTTTTCGGCGCCTTCTTTATCGCATATTTGTGGAAACGAGTAGATCTCAAATTGGAAAAGTAGATGTACAGCTATGGGCAATATAAGACTGCGTAATGGTTGCTGTTGTTTCCTCACGAACTGGGCTACCGACTTCCGCTGAAGGTGTGGAGGGTGAAGGTTTTGCCCTCCTTCCAATGTCCTGCGGCCGTTTTTTTCTTCTTCAGATTTCTGCGTGGTAGAGTTTCCAAAGTCCGATTATCAAACATCAACGCCCGGGGACAGCACACTATGAACGTGCACTACAAGTTCATGACGGCTTCCATACGCGCACACATGGGGTACGCACATGGCCGGTCCCGCATCGGGCCCGTCCGGTTCCGGCACAAGGCGTACGACCTTGTCCCCGCGCGATCATCGCCTTGGTTGGGCTGGGTCGAGGCACCTCGAAACCATGGACGGTGCCCAGGTCATGCATACGGTTTCAGCCTTGAGCTATTCCCACCAACTGTGGCGGAAATCGTCCCCGCCGGGCCCGTCAGTGGGTGATATCGCTCGGCCCCCACCATTCTCAACAGCGACGCAGACTCAGGCCAGAGCCGGCTGGTTGGTTGGGGAGCCGTATACTCCACCACTACCACTACGGTGTATCGTCACCCCCTTCGGCGGGTCACCAATCGTCGGTAAACTCAACAGTTGGTAAAGCTCCTCTAAAGCTTAAAATCCCATCCAACAAACCCCGAGAAATATCGTCATCTCGCACGACACCGGACGTGATCTGGTGGGAGGGTGACAATATCACCCCCTGTTCCACCGCTGCGGAGGCCAAGCAGCCCCTGCTACGCCTAATCTCACACACCGTGCCTGCAGACGGCGATGAGGCCTCTCTTTACCGTCCCACCCTCGAACGCGGCGATTTCTGCGTTTACAACACGCCGATTATAATGGATGCACACGGTCAACCAGCCGTGACGTCTTTTTACGGCTGGGAGACTGGGTGCATTGCCGGCTATCCTTTCGCGTCGGTGACCGTCAATCTAGTGATGGACGAGAATGGCACCCCCGAAATTACGCGAGTGCCTGACCAGGAAACTCCGGACGAACGCGCGGAGTACATGACATGGGCGAGGCAGTATTTCATGGTACGTCCTTCGTTCAAGCACCATCTTCCTCAGTGCACGAACGGAGGAGTTTGGTGGTGATGGAGCAAAGTCACGGATTGTGTACAATAACTGCCATCATTTCCCCTACCAAACCCCAAACGATAAAGGCGGTAGAAAACAGTTAAATTTGTCGATACCTCAAAGCCGTTCCTTTAACAGACACCGCATGTGCATACCAAATCTGCAATGGGTAGAATACGTGTGATTGGGTGACTACTAAACATCAAGGCCTGGGGATAATATTACATGGCACAAACTTGCGCTGCAAGTTCATGATGGCCTACATAATGGCATACATACACGGCACACGAAACGGCAGGCACATGGTCTGTCCCAAATCAGGTCCGGTCTTGGTGCAACATGCGCAACATCGACTGACGCGCGGTCATTTCTGCCTCGTAGGCAGCGACAACCGCGGTGATTGTTTTGCGCCGAGCTGGGTCGACGTCCCAGCAGCTCTCCATCGTCTCCCAGAGACGATCAGAAAGCTCCGGATGGTCGGGTCTGGTTGGTCGGCGTCCTTTTAACATGGAGATGACCGCTGCCACCTTGTGCTCATCGGAAAATGGGAATTTTCCAGCAAAAGTCTAACGGCAAACCATTCCGTTCAGTGCCTTATCTGGGGGGAGCACAACGAACTCCACTCACTTCCCAGGCCAGGATGGCAAACGCGTAAACGTCGCTGGCCTTCGTAGCCCCAGTGCTAGACGAGCTGACGGGTCGAGGATCAACAAGTTCCGGAGCGGGGCCGTGAAAAAATCTGTCGGTATCTACCCCTGGCATCGGGGATGAAATAAGAGCTTCTCCAAGACCTGCGATGCGGGCGTGGCCCTCAGGATCGACAAGGATATTAGTCTGGGAGAACGTGAGTCCATGACCGAAATGTATGTAGTGGAAAGACCGCACGCTCTTCAAGTTTCCATGGACAACGTTTAGTTCGTGCAGGTATTCCACTCCACGTGCGATTTCCAACAGCTAGCCTCGAGGCGTTGGTATGAAGGGTGGTGTGGCGCAAAGGAAGCTTACCAATTCAAGCCTCCCAACATCCCTGTTGTTCCTCAGGTGCTCTCTGAGGTTCATGTGATCCATGAAATCAAAGACGAGGGCCGATGGATGTTCTGGGGTAGAACACATTCCGATGAACGGCACGACGTTTTGGCCCTTGAGACGACTGCAAGTCAACGCCTCTCCGCAAAACCTCTACCGATAAGTTTTCAGCCGCAGGACACCAGAGGTTAAGAGTCACTCACCACGTAGGTCGGTAGGTAATCCGAAGACGAATAATATCGGTAAGATTTGATTGCTACCTTACGGACCCCCATCATGCCCACCCAAACGTCCGCCACGCCACCAGCATCGACAGGATGATCTCCGACGACCTCAAGCGACCCTTGTTCTAACCACTCACAACTGTCTGGGAGCAGTTGTGGAAGGTGGGACACCAGGTTGGTGATATGTTCGTGTAGTGCACCAGGGCCCACGGGAAGCGTCCGATGGGTCTCTGGCCGAGGTGGCTCAGACTGGTCAACTCCTATTGTGACGCATGAGGGTACGTCTGCCCCGGCAGGTGAAGTTTTTGGGTGGAGAAGGAGATGGAGTGATGCGAGGAGGCGAAAGAAGAGGTCTCTCGGGCGAAAGGGAAAGGGTTTGAAACGCAAGAGGGCCACAGGCTCCGCCATATCGAGAGGTGGTGGGGGGGATCTCTGCCATCTTCACCAGCCCACACTGGTCTTTATGTTGGGTGCCTAATTGGTGAGGGTGGGCGGAAGCAGGCGCTCGGGGAGCTCCGACGTCGTTATTTCATTGATCTGAAAACATGGAACCAGCGAAGATCTTGTATGAAACGCGGCGGATGAATAATTCTGACCAACGAGTTTGTGACGTACACGAAAAGCACCCATATCTCAAAACGCAAGCGCCACGCCACAAGGCTTCTGTCCGTTTGTCCATAATGGTACTGGTCTCCACGCACTATGGGAAAGGGGTAAGTACTGACGGATCAGCCCAAAATCCGAGTCGCCAATGGGTCGTTTGGAATACCTTCAGCACTGGCACACTTCGGCGCCTGCATTCCCGTTGTGCGGGGGAGAAACCACCGTCGACCTTGCCGAACTTTTTGGACTCATGACCAGTGGATAACTGGCTTTTCCCACAGAGGCGGTTACGACGGTGGCGCCGACCCTCCCGCTCCGCAATTTCGGAAGAAGCTTCTGTGTCACCAAGGACCCGCGACAACCCCGCGATTGGGAGAGATTCCAGCATCCAGGCGTGACATACAACGTTCGCGGGTATTCAATAATTGGTCCAGTCATCGATTCACGACGAGTGGGGGAATACAAGATACAAGGGCAACAGCAACCACGCAGAATGGCACTGCGGCGAGGGCAATGTGGCACAAAGTCTCGGCCTGGAATCACCAGACCTACCGGATACAACACCATTGGCGCGTCCCGGGGTGATTTGTGAACGGTTTTTGGTACTTGAGAAAAGCACGCGGTTAATTCACCTGGAGATGGGCGTCGAGGCCACCTTCTTCCGGATCGCTCGTGCTCGCGGCAAACGCGTCTAAGAGGTACGTGTGCACAGCTGATTCCTTTGGATTTCGCCGGCCAAGACGGAGGGTACGTGGCCCAGTACACGATTCGGTACCGTGGCCAGTGATCCGACAGAGTGTTCAAGAACCCGGAGATAGGATGTCTGTTGCGTGGTTTCTTGGGAGGGTAGGCGTTGAACCAACGAGGAATGGGGTAAAGCTGTACAGTAAGATGAACCGACCGGTGTGAACCTTACTCAGCACGTATCGGTCGCCAGATGGACGGGCTACATGGTGGAGATTCCCCGCGAACAAATCACTAGGGATCTGATGTCGAGGCTTGGTCTAGTGGAACACCGATGCTCCGGTATTCAAAACGAAAACGAAGGGGTCTGAAACGTTCTAGCACACCACCCAGTCGCGACTTCCCTGGGGTATAGCACAATCCCACATCGCACGGTGGCGGTCCCCACCGTCCGACTTGCTGCTCGCTCTCCCTGGGAGGCACCTCAAAGGAGGGGACTTTGGCTCCCAAAAGTCCGAGACGGTTCCATGCAGTTTCCCCATGGCTTCGGCCCGTTCATCCATTCTTCAAAGGCAATGATCGCCGGGAAGGTGGCAACTAGGCTTTAAACGGCGACCGAGGAAACCTGCTGGAAACGGAAAACCGACTACGGCGACTTAACAAGCAGAACATCAAACAGAGGTGGGTCGAAAGCTGCCGATCGCACGTAACATGAACCTTCTCGTCCCGGGAAAGCACCATCCGCGTCGTCGAATCCGGTCGCGTACACCTACATGGCCCAGAGACCTCGCACTACTGGACCGGACCGGCAGGTTGTGTATCGTTGCTGATTCCCCCCATCGGGTATGTAAAAATGAGATTTATGAGGGGTGCCCCCCCATGGCAAATTCGAGCACCCTGATGTTTTTTATTTTATCTCCCCCGGGGCAGTGACGGGTGCGCGAGTTAGCCGACGCGCGGAAATTGGGTAAGCAAACTATATCACTAAATAAGGCAATACGTTTGCTGACAAATCGCAATGTGCGCCGTGGCCCGAACTAGAACTCGGCAGTTGCTTGAGACTAATACAATCGATCATTTCACACCCATAGAATCTAATCTGGTTTTCATGAGGGAACCCAGATAGCGTCGACCGAGATCCGAAGTCCCTCTCAATTAACCCATCCCAGGTTTGTTTTGTACGTACATATGTGCTATTCATCCCACGGCGATTGGTACAGACCCGTCCATGACTTCCAAGCTACGGTACGCGTTCCACCTCAGTTCCACCCCGCTCCAGCGCAGGTGAACCCCCGGAACTTGGGCGGGCGATGCACATCTCCGAGATAGGGACCATGTTTTCTGACTAAGTCGCACATTTAGGCTCCCACACGGCCTCGCAAGCTCGACTAATCGACCTACCGTTTTGTCCACCTCGCGAAATGCGCAAAGATTACGTTCCGTAAACCCGGAAGCCGGTTTCCTCGTGCCTCCCGTGGAAAGCTTAGGGCTGGTTGAAGGGAGGCCAGAATATGAGCAATTATTCGTTTCGTGCACTCCTCCCCCTCATATCAAGGCTCTCATGCACCGTCCCCAGGTTGGGCACGCCCTTGTACACCCCCAGTTGATACGTACAGCGGCTAAACCTTGCGTTGCCGCCTTGTATGCGCGCAGTATGCCGTACAGAGTAGAAAAGCCACAAACTGGGCGCAGACCCCGGCACAACCAGTGCTCGCCATTACGCCAAAAAAAAAAAAAAAAAAAAATAGACACAGACCATCACACCAACATCGCGTACCGCACTTGGGAAACCAGTCTCTGGATCCCAGCACAGCTCTGATGTGCGGGAGTATGTAGATTGAGATCGGAGCTGCGTATTGCTGTGGCAAACACCGAAGGTACAAATGCGCAAAACCGCGCTGTTGTACTGTACCAGGGTGAAGGGCTGGCCGGTGGAGCCCGGGATGGGGGCATTCCCTGAGGGTTCGACGCTCTCGTACGGGTGCACACCGCCGCTCTACCTCTCCGACCCCAGTATAAAGATGATCGTCGACACCTCCCTCCACGTGTGCGGGTGAAACTTGTGATAGACCTCACATAATACAACTGTTCACAGAATGGAAAACCCATCCGCATCCCAACGTAGTTACAGCGGTGAAAAGAGGAAGTGTGCCACCCCCGTTACGGCCTCGACCCTGCAACGCATCCCAGCAGAAAACCAGTAGAACAAGCTGGTGTGGACGGGTACCCAGGAGGGGCCTGATACCCTCTCAACGTCAACCGTGACCAGTGTAGCGGCGCGTGAAAAAACCTGACCACAATATACCCCAAATCGGCACGTGCGCTCACGCAGAGGTGAAGCGCTGTTTCCGCTGGCAGGCGCCGGGGGTCTCGTTTCCGTTCATGAACCCCGCCTCCTCCTCGACGCTAAGGGCTGCACGGAAACTCATCTCCGAACCAATCGCATGCCTCGAACACCGCTGGAAGTGGGCCGCATCGCCCGGTCGTCAACCTCAACGAAGTTATAGCACCGAGAGACCAGCTTCGGAAAAGCCGCGTCGACGACCTCCTCAGCCCGTTCCAACAACAACACAACCGAATCTTCGGGCGAATCGATTTCCGTCGAACCCCCGGGTCAAAGTCAACACTTCCGGTGACAATTCGGAAAGGCCGAAAAGACTCCTCGAGCCTTATGTCCTCTCCAAAAGGCTCACTGTGTTGGCCAAGGGGGGTCGGTTAGACGAAGCTGTAGATGTACTACAGAATTCGCCACTCGATGCATCGAACGTGACGACGTGGAACACCCTATTGCTGCATTGTATGATGGATAAACGCTTCAAGCTGGGACACAAGCTGTTCACTGATGTGCGTGCTCCCTTCGTTCTGAACCGGTTGTAGGGAATCTAACCTAGATCGTCTCGTGTACCTGTAGATGAAGAGACGCGGTTTCCGACCCAATATTCGGACATACACCGTTCTTCTCTCCGGTTTATCTCGGATCGACAACTGGGAGGAGCACAGCGTCCAGTTTAAAAACGCTCAGGCACTATGGCAAGGATTTCTTCAGCGCATCGAAAAACTCAAGAAAATCGATCCTCAACACATGGAAATCACGTCAAACACCGCCGCTTTCTACATCTCGATCCTCGCCGCCAACAAAGACTACAACGCCATGTTTGACGTGCTAAACAACCTCGACGACGAAGGAGCGTTTTCTCCGAGCGAGTTCATCTACTTCAAAATGTTCCAGGGTATCGCCAACCGAACACAGCTCGCTCCGGGAGACAAGGAGAGTGTGGGGTACCGGAATGCATCTGACGCCAAGCTGGTGTGGAAGCATCTCGTAAAACGAGCGGCCAAGGACCCCGAACTGGTGTCTACAGCCGTGGTCACATTCGTTATAAAGGTGCTTGCGAGGGGGAGGCCGGCGGACCAGCTCCTTGCGTTTGACATCATCCACGATTACCTCGGTTTGTCGAAGCCTGGCGAGGAAGCACCACCGAGGCAGGTCGAGGTCGGCCCTTCGACCCTGGATTCCGTGCTTCTGCTGTGTCTTTACATGCAGAAGCACCGTCTCTGTATACATTATGCCCAACAGGTCATAGACGATGCCGTCACAAACGTCCGGCAGTGTGCCATCGATCACGGACACATGGACAAGGTTCTCCGGTCATACGCGGCGATGACGATCGCGGGATCGGCCGGAGAGTCTGACCGTGCGGTGGAGACGATAGAGTGGATGCACAAGCACCACGCTTTGGGCTGGAACGTCAAACCGCGGTTGAGCACGTATGGGTGGGGGTTGATGTCATGCTGGAGAGGCGGGGACTGGGCGAGCGCCACGCGGATTACGGAGCTCATGTCGGGATGCCACGCTGAAGACTTCGTTGACGGTTCCAAAACTTTGTCCTCGCCGCGGCTGGATGACCGGACGGAAGGCCGGACGAGCCGAACGACCCCGTCAAATGCCCGGGACTTGTCATGTTTGCTCCGTGCCGCGCTGGCGTCGGGTGATGCGGCGAACATGAGACAGTGTCTCAGGATGGTCACCTTCTTCGGTGGATTCCCGACTCCGAATGGGGCCAAGTACTTGGACGTGTACCTATCCCAATCCCAAAACTACCTCCATCAGGACACTCCAGACGGTGTTCCCTCCAAGCGAGGAGATCCATTCTACTCTACAAAGTTGGTTTCAACGCTGGCCGACGTCCTGACGCGCGTGTTGGAAGGAACGGATCCGGCGGTGGACACTCCGGAGATGAAGGAGTGGAGAGGGCTCAGGGCGAGGGCGAAGAGGATCCTTCGAGGATCTACGAAACCCAAAGTCGAAACTCCAGACTCTGAACTGGAACTTTTGGGCAGCGCGGGGGGTCTGGAGGCCGTAGACCGATTCGTCGAACACGACTTGTTAACGAGGTCACAACAAAACCCCGGTCGGATCGTACGCCGGTAGAATCCCTCTGGCCTTTGAGCACTGTCGATCGTTTCTAGCCTCCCCCACCCCTCCATAATTTTACGAGTCACCTATAGTAATTGTATTTCCATGCACCCCACTATATACAGACACCAATAGAGAGGAGATAACACGCATCGCAGATGACAACACCTCCCGAGAAAGGTCAAGTGAGAGCCAGAGAGATGGGGGGTAAATGGTTGCGGTGGTAGGGGAGGTTGAGAGAGGTATAACGGGGTGAAAGGAGAACTAAATGACGACTAGAGTGTCCGATTTATGAGTAAATGAAAGCGTTACCTGCGGTAGGAATGTACAGTCCGTGGTTATGGTGATAAAAAAGAGTCGGGTGGCCAACCCGGGGGGAGAGAGAATGGAAGAGAGGAACATGGAGGAAAACATCACATAACATTACACAAAGACGTGGGACCTTCGCCATCAAAGAGAGCGGGGTCCAGACAAACCATTCACCATACAGAATGCAAGACGCTTTAAGCGACCGAGTTCGGCCGTACCCCTTCAACGTTCCCTGGTCCCGAATTATCCCCGGTGCCAGAGTGGAAGTCGCGTCGGAAGAACCCTGGCGAAGGTGGAACGAGCGACTGATCGTCAACAGGGACCGAAGAAGAGGGTGACAGGTGGGCGTTTATGCGCGCGACCTGGGTATCGATCGGTAGGTATGACGAGTGTGGTCGGATCCCCCTCTCGATGCCCCTACTATCCCTTTGGAACGACGGCGGTGGGGTTTTAAACGGATCGTCCCCAAAACTTCCAGGAAAGCCACCAAGCGATTGGGGATAAGCGTTCGATACCGGACGTGAGCTCTGTGGTTGACCCGTTGAATTGAGGGAGCGGACCGAAGGGGACTGGGGGACCTGTTGTTCATCGTTCATCACGGGTTCGTATTGATGTGTAGGTCCCGCCGCCTCGACATTATCCATAGAACTCATAGGCATAGGCATAGCGTCCTGCCTCCTAGCTCGCCGTGCGGCACGAGATTTCTTCCTCCGGCAGATATAAACAATCCCAAGGATAATGAGGGCCAGGAGAACGAGGGCGTTGAGTCCCATAACACCGAGCATGATTGGGATGAGAATGTTGAGTCTGTCTATGGTAGCCCCGGAAGTGGTAACCTCATCTGAGGCGGCACCGATGACCTGTGGCGAGGCGGTATTATAGGTAATGTTGGTTCGAGGTTTGGATCCTCGAATCCTGGCAAAGTCCCCCGAGGCTTCGTTTGGGTCAATCAATGGAAGGAGTTTGACGAACGGGTTGCCCATCCTGCCCTTGCTGTCGAAGTCTCCGAAATCGTAGACCGAGTAGATGCCACGAAGGACGTTGTCACCTATCAGCCAATCGCTAGACTTGGAGTCAGAACGCAGTGGACGGAAAGAGTGGGGCAGGGGGTCTCACAATTGACCTTCGGCGACTGAAACTTCTTGAGGAATGAAAGAGCCAGCGCACGTCTGGTTGTCAATTTTGGTACGGATTGTCATGTCCAAAGGGTGCATCGGGAAGACGCGCTGACTGTGAAACCGTTAGAGACAATCGGGCGGCGGTAGCCCGGAACTTACTTGATTTGGAGCGCTACATCGACTTCTTGATCACAGGGGATCAGCCACAGATGGGAACTTGAATCATACTTAGCCCCAGGTACCCCACCGTAAATAGCCTCGCACACCTCAGGAGGAGCATAGGTGTAAGAGGTACCAGTGTCGAGGAGGACAACAGCACGGTTCACAGGAGCTTTGTTGATTTTCGAAGCCACTGTCGTGGGTTTTGCCCCAACATGCACGGCCTCAAGTAGCACATTCCAACGCGTGGGGTTGTTGACAGGCCACGTAGGAATGGCAGGGGTCTGTTCGATTTGCTTGTACTTTTCGACATACTCGCCGATAGTCATTGCACCGTTCACTTCGTCTTGGTCGTCGTCCGACCGCGAGAGGGCAAAGCTGATGAAGTTGGGCTCCTGAGGATTGACCGAAAAGGCGTTGAACAAGAGACTTCGTCCAGCGGAAGATCCGGTCTGGTTCATAAGATGGTCTATGTTTGATAGGGAGGTGAAACCGAGGCCAAGGAGTCCTTGAGCGCCATAACTAAGAGCGGGGTTATTGGCGACGGACACGTCCAGGAACGACTGGTTTGTGACTTGGATTCTAGCATGCCCGTGAGCGATGGCAACGGCATATTAGGGTGTACTCACCCAGAAAATTTAACAGGACCGAAGCCAACTTTACCGTAAACCCATCCCAAACCGTAGGAAAGGTTATATGCCACCGGCTGCGGGGTGGAGTGAGGGGGGGACGGAGACCCAGGTGACGGGACATACGGATTGTAAGGTGTTTGGGAGTGGAGAGACCTGCCCCTGGATCCCTATGAGAAGCGCCCGGGTGAGTACCAAACCGAAATTGACGCGTAGGACAACGTACAGAGGTCCGACGAACCTGTGTCAAGCTGCACAGGGTACTCTGGTGTTGAACGTTAGAGGTGAAATACAAACGGATGTAACGGAGATGAATGTACCCGTGCTACCAACGGTGATCTAGGGAAAGGGTAAATCACGACGAACCACACCTGGAAAGGATGGCTTACATTGGCGAGGTAAATCAAATCCCGGACGTTGCTGATTCACAATCGAGTGAGGACATTAGTGATACGGGTGCGGGATAATGGACCGACTTGAGATCTTTTGACGAGTCTCCGGCGGCGAGGACATTGTAAGAGACGTTACCATGGCCTTGTGCCCTCTTTTCCAAAGGAGAGAAGCCAGAGAACTTGGAGCGGGAGATGGGGACGTGAATGGCGTGCGAAGTTGATGCGACAAGAAGCAACCAAAAGAAGAGGTGCATGTGGATAGGAAAGGAGTGTGGGGAGAAAAGACTGTGGGGGTAGACGTCGTCTGGCACGACGAGGAGAGAGGGAGAGGGAGAACTTCGCCCGAGAGCTGGACAGGATGAAATCGAGCTAGACTTACCGGACGCGGGGCTTGTCCGGTTTCGGACTGGCCGTGATGCGCCAAGGCCGCCCCGAACCAGCCTCCGGTCGTTCCCACGTCGGCCTCGCTCGCCTTGACATCCGGTCGTATGCACCAGAGTCGACGTGGATACGGGTGCCGAACGTATTTACCTCTCCGAGAACTTCTCCGCAATCCCGCGTTTGTCACGTGGGGGGGGGTCAACCAACCATGCTCCCTCCAGCATCCAGAACCTCCATCCTCCGTCTTATCAACGCGTCTCAGCATGGCTTGTGTCCTTGCCATGGGGCTGGGGTTTCTCACGACCACGACCGTAACCACAGCCCAGCCTCGGCTTTGAACCACTTGAGAAAGTTCGCGACCCCAGTTCAACTCCCAGGTGACAAAGAATACGCCTTCGAGGTGGGTTATCCGGACTACAATCCTTAGTTATGGTCCGAATACCACCAGGTTGCTGCTTCCAACTTGCGATTTGGTGAAGGAGTTACTGCGGAGGTTGGAATGGATCTCAAGAACATGAAAGCTCGTAGGGTTTGTGCTTGTCTCCCAGCCTGATATTCCTCAATGATCGCTCAAGTACTCGCGTTTGGCGCATAGGTTGGAGTCTTTACTGACCCAAATGTGGCCAAGTTAACCCCCATGAAGACTGTACGGCTCGGATCCCCGTTTCCCCGTGGTTGCTGAACCCCAGCCTCAGACGCTTGCCTCTTTGGAATCCCAAACCGACCTCCCATTCGAAGTGTACGACAAAGGTTTGTGCAGTTCCAAAATAGAAACACGCATTCTTACTCAGGTATGTCATTGCCGCAGTTGTCTCAGAACCGACCGAAGCCAGCTGGCGGGACGCCATCGCTTGGGCACGCTCCCGTGACATCAGTCATTTTCTCGCGTGCGCAAACCACCCACCGAGTTCACGAACCATTCGCTGACCTTTCGACAGCGTCGGAGGAGGCTCCGTGATTGACACGGCCAAGGCTGCAAACTTGTGGGTAAGCTGTCGAGTGTGTGTCAACATCGCTCAGCTCGCTTTAGGTTCACGGTTTACAAAGATGCTGACCTTATGGACTTCGTCAATGCCCCCGTTGGTTTGTCAACGCTCTTGTTTCTGAACCCCGCCACTACGCTGACAACGCCTTAGGCAAGGGCTTGCCAATTACTGAGAAACTCCGGCCGTTGATCGCAAGTCAGGCCTCTCTTGTCATTCGCTTCGGGCATCGTGGCTGACCTTCTCGGTAGTCCCTACGACTGCTGGAACTGGCTCCGAGACCACGGGTACCGCGATCTTGGACATCACTTCCAAAAACTTCAAGACTGGTATCGCCAACCGCGCGATGAAGCCCATTCTGGGAATTGTCGATACGCTGAACACTGAGACCTGCCCGACCGCCGTGCACATCAGCGCTGGTCTCGATGTTCTAGGCCACAGCCTCGAAAGCTATACTGCCATTCCGTACGTCCAGGTACATCCCAAAGCCTTTGCTGCGCCTCAAACCCTGCTGCAGCTATTACGAACGGACGCCTCGGCCGGCTAACCCAATTTTGAGGCCCGCCTACCAAGGTAGCAACCCCGTGGCCGATGTGTTCTCGAGGTGGGCCTTGCAAAATTGCGTGAAATATCTCCCTCGGGTCGCCAAGAACCCAGATGACCGTGAAGCCAGGAGTCAGATGCTGTCAGTTTCTTTATTCTTCGGGAAAGCATGCTCCTGACTCCATTGCCAACAGTTTGGCTTCTTCGTTCGCGGGTATTGGATTTGGGAACGCCGGTGTTCACCTGTGTCACGGTATAAGTTACCCGGTGATGCCTCCCCCATCCTGAAAACCTCCAAAATGCTCATTTCCACCTTCTAGATCTCGGGCTTGAACAAGAAGGGCCCCAAGTACAAGCACCCAGGATACATTACCGACAAGCCTATTATCCCGCATGGAATTTCGTGAGCATCTCTGACCGGAATCCCTGAGGGACTTCGCCCACTCAGCGTTTCTTCTGTTCAGAGTTGCCTTGACGGCACCTGCAGTCTTCGAGTTCACCGCCCCATCGTCCACCGACCGCCACCGTGATGCACTGGCAATCTTCCACGATACTGTTCCCTCAGATCCCTCCATTTCTCGCATTCCGGACCACGAGATCGGCGCGCACCTCTACGAAGCCATCGTGAGATTCCTTGATGGCCTCGGCGTACCCCGTGGCTTGAAAGCCGTTGGGTACACTCACAGTGACATTGATGCGCTGGTCGCCGGAACTTTACCACAGCGGAGGGTCCTCGACCTGGCGCCTGGTATCGGGGACGTGGCTGGTGCTGACGGGCGGGAGCACTTGGCCAGGATCATCGAGAGGTCGATGGAGTACTAAACTCGTTACCCGGCGTGTACGCGCAACGCCGCAGACCCGCTGGATCGGCTCTGTTCAACCGGGGATTCTTGGGGGAATACTTTGAAATGTAATAATATGAAATCTCACATCCTTCGTCCTCAGGCCTCGGCAGTGGCGCCAATTTGGAAAACGCCTAATGAAAGGACCCCTCCAGGCTTTCGGGTTCGCGGCTCGGCAATTGGGCGGACTGCCCGGTGCCCTACCGGCCACTTTTCAATACACCCGATACAATCCACGTTGGGCGGGGCTGGGGCCACAGTGTTGACTTGTCAAGGAACCTCTCCATGCGCTCGCACGGCCGATCGGCTCATTCTCTGGGGACTCCATTCTACTAACCGGGGACACCCTGTGAACTTGAATCTTTCCGGAGTATGCAAACCCACCCCATTCATTCACGGGAGAACTTGATCACGTTAAACTCCGGCTCCTCGTGGCTTCCGCTACACAAGGATTAAGTACCTTTCCGCGATGCGCTGCGGAAGGACATCCTCCGGCTATCTTAGCGACTGGGCCAATACCTCCTCCACCCTGATCCGTGAGCACCTACTCATTCTAATCAGTACACGCGGAGGTCCATGTCGATCGCGTGGGGGTTTGACTCCTGTCGAAAGGGGTTGGGTGTCGCCGAAGTGTTTTCGACCCCTCTCCTCATCTCATCTCTCCCACCACAACACACAGCACTGGTTGCTCAATTCGTCTTTCTTTCGGGCCGGAACCTCGATTTACTTTTGAAACTCTGTGGCTGGCAACATGATATCCTACTCGCTTGCGCTTCTGTTACTTTCTCAGTTTGCTCTTGGTGCTGTGACCCCTACCGCCCCTGGCCCTGGCGAGGTCTTCATTGCCGGCTCAAAGTGTTCTGTCTCTTGGGCACCTGATGAGTCTGGGGAATGGAAAAGTTTCTCCATCGGTCCGTAGAACTCCTCGTTTTCCACCCTTTGAGGCTACAACGACCACTTCCCCCCTAGATCTCATGAGTGGTTCAAACTCCAACATGACCCTCGTCGCGAGCGTGGCCGAGGACCTTGACGGGACAGACCCTTCACTCTCACCATACACCTGGACTTGCCCAGACGTCGACCCCTATTCGACCATTTACTTCTACCAGTTCACCCCCTCTGCCGCCGCTGCTACTGCTGAGTCAAATCCAGCATGGACCACCCGCTTTACGGTATGTTAAACCTCGAGAGACTGTAACCCACCCCTGAACAGGTTACGCGCAGATCACGTCTCCAACTGGAGAAACCACCGACCCTCCGCACAGTAAGCAACCTAACGGTGACGGCATTCCCTGGGGGATCGGAGCTCTACGGTCTGGATCATCGGTTGCTTCAAGAGGGAAGAATCGTGGTAGTAGCTTTACGGGAGAGGAAGGTTTGGACGAGAACTACAGCACGAATGAAGGCCAAGGTACGGGACAACGGCCCAGCAACGGCAAAGCCAAAGGAGGAGCGGAATACGACGAAGAGGTCTCTACAACCGGGACGGATGCTAGGAAAGGTAGTAGCGGGACGTCCAGTGAGGACTCTGAGGATTCTGAGGTCTCAGAAGGCGAAACGAGGTCTAGCACAAAATCTGGATCCTCTAAATCTGCTCTGAAGGATACCGAGGAAGACTCGGGTGCTGTGGACCTGAAGGATAACGGAACCGAAGACGAGGGACCCATTTCCACCTCTTCACGCCTGAAGACCGTTCATTCCAAGCCAACTTCGACACCGTTGCCCACCGGCAATATCAACGCTGCAACCCCGACACTTCCTCTGCCTGATACCCCTCTATCGTCCGCCCAACCCGTCGGCTGCGCCGGCGGTACAAATGCCTCCTCCTACTGTTCCGCACCGGCCAGCACAAACCACGCCACCCTGGCCTCGAGGCTGGACTCGAGAATGCTGTTTGCGACTGTGTTAGTTCTTTCGTTTGGATTGCTGTAACTGGAACCAGAGTAGCAGTTTCAATTTATGCGAAACTATCGGAACTAGGCGTGCGCTAGGTGGGTGGTATTGTCCATTGGCCAGTAGGGTCCACTGTCCCTCCGACCGCCTAACCCGACTATCGTGAGACTCCCGTCCCTGTCCTGATCTGATCCACAAGCGTCTGCCAATAACTAAGATCCGAACCAGCTCCGGCACCAGTCCACGGCTGCGGAGAGACCATCGATAGCGAGTTCGGAGCAAACCAACCGGTCTGGTCGGCTTCACCCAGCGTCATGTTCCACGGGAGCCCAGTTGCTACGCCGGATTCATCCATGAGTGAACTGGCGCTGATGCTATTGCACCACTGATCGAGAAGCGATTGGGCCGTAAGGTCTTCATCTGGGGAGCCCCCGCCGTTCTCAGGTGGAGCTTGTAGGGCAAACATGTTCGCTAAAAGAGGGGCGGGCGTCGATTGCGGGGAGGTGGGAGTGTTAGGTTGAGGGATGCCCGGAATGACGCCGTTGTTGGGTATTTTGGGCCGCTGGAGGCCGAGGAGTAGGTGTGCGTCGTTTGGAGGTTCCTCCGAGGAGTGGTTCGAGCTGCTGGGCATTGAGTCGGCTCTCTGAGCGGCCTTCGATTTGAGGAACTCGATCGTCTTCACTTCCCTCATGGTCGTCCCGTCCGTATGCTGCACATCTTGGTGATCTTGCAGGAACGCGTCGACGATGACCTTCATGGTCGGGGCATCTGGCCCATTCGGGTTGAGAATGAGATAGATGGCCGCAATCATCGCGGCTTGGAATTCCCGGAAATGCGTCGTGATAAAACTTGACTTCTGGGTGTCGTTAACGGCCCGGAAATCCTGACGGACAGTAAAGTACTTCAATGTCGCGTCGAAACAAGCGTTTCTCGACTGAATGTAGCGATCTGAACGGAGTAGGTAGGGACGATGCAATGTAATCTTGACGAACATGACTTCTGTAAGTAGGAGGAAACGATGGGTGACGAGGAATGGCAATTTGTCGTCCAGTGATTTGTCGGCCTGATAACTGAAGTGTGGGGGGAGCCCGTCCCAGAACTCGGTCAATTCGTCGTCGAGTTTGAGAACCTCGGAATAATGTGTTGGTCTTTGGACTTGCTGAAAGTGATGCACAATTCTACCGATTATCCTGGCGAGTTCGTGCCTGAGCAGAACGAACGTCATGGGGGTGGGGGATGATAGGGGAGGGGGATGATCCATTGGCAATGTCATGTCGTAGTCCAGGTTGAGAGGGGCAAGTGTCGACGAATATTCGTCCAGGATGGACATCGGTCGGCCAAGAATCAGGGCATACGAACGGTCTGCATGGTACAGGTAAGACCAGATTCTGCGCCTGTACTCGGCTTGTTTGCAGTCAAGACGCTGGGAACGGTTAGAGGCGTTCACAGATTGGGGAAACATCAACCCACCATAACCGACGCATCTCTATGGAGACCCAGCGACTGTGCAGTACTGACGGCAGCACCCAACTGGCTCCAGCACTCCGTTATCCGCCTGTCAAACGTGAGAAACCGAGCGCTCTGTCGTGGGTGGGAAGTGTAAGTACGTGATTTCTTGGAAGTTCTTGGACTTACCAACAGTCGGGTCCAAATCATCTCCAAACAATTCGGCTGGATGGCGACAGCTATGAGAAGTGACCGGCGTGCTGGTACTGCTGATGAACGGAGGGGAGCGCAGCGGCAAATGCAGGTACTCACAAGACCAGTAATACCTCTGTGAGGTCAGACGCCTGCTCCTCACATCCCCACACAATCGCTCGGGTGCGAGGCGCGCAGCTATCGCGAGTACCACAAATAGGAGAGGGAGGAAACGGAGGTCACCAGCCGCTGCAGTGGCACTAGACGAGCACATGGCTGCCACAGAGGAGCGGAAGTCATTTTCTGGGAGAGGATCGCGGGTCCAATTGCTTGAGGGTACTTGAGTGTGTGGCTTGGGGTGGGGTTCGAGAGAGAGGCTCACATGCTGTCAAAGTAGTAGTCGATGAGGTCGTTCATCAGGTTCTTTGGGGGTAGCTCTTGTAATAGCTCAGCGATTTTATGGGGTGAAACACCACAATCCTGAATGAGCGAGTTGAGATTATCCGCAGCGGAGTGTTCCCCCACAACTCCAGAGCCTTGAGCAGTAAAAGAGAGTAATCTGCCGTTGGCCGAGAAGCTCGAGTCAATGGCAGACTCCCGCTGGTCAACAATGTGATTAATCTAAACCCGATGAGCACCATGAACTAGATATTTAATGTTGACAGTACCTGTTCGAGGACTATTGGTGATGCAATTGAGCCGACGGCACTGCTTCCGAGCCAACTCCCCCTGTAAAATACCCCGGTCATGTTGTCGTTGCCGTCCGCGATCCCGGCGTCGTCCTCCATCCCGGGAGAGACGGACCGGGGGCCAAAATTGTGGTCCGACTGCGACCATAGCTGGGGTACTGCAGCTTCGAGGACGGACTCGATGCGGGTAAGACGTGAATGAACGTCTTGATCCGGCTTACCAGGGCTGTAAGCTTTGCATAACTCGGTAACTTTCCGGCCAATGCAATGGGAGCACGGAATTTGTCTGTCACACTTCAAACATAAGTTGGTATTGCGATGAGACTGAGTAGCGGCAAGTATTACCTTTTGCTTCCGACGGTGGCACTCGCCGCAAGAGTAACTGGTGGGGGTGATCAGGGAATGAGCTCCGCCTGCGAAGGAACGCCAGTTGGGTAAACAATCCGTACCTGACTCTCTTCCTGGCCTTCTTGGACGATGTCCCACTTGAGAAGTCGTCTTGGGATTTTTTCCTCTTCACCGAGGATGGGTGGTCCATGGCGGGCGAGACTTGATCGTGGTAAATGAGGAAGGGGTGATTACGATCGAGGGTTCTCCAGCGTGGGAGACCTGACTTGACCCTGGACCCTGGGCCGACAACCGTCCGATAGCAGTCATGAACGGTTTGGTGGTCGACGACGACGAGCCCGCATGGCGCAAGCTCAAACTCACCCTCGAACGCCCCTACACGGACGACCAGGGGAACCCCATCCGCCAGTTGCTAGACGTCACCCCCGAAGGTCAACAGGTCTACGAACTGTACGCACCCACCCCCGTTTTTCGACCACTGCCCGCTCACGTCACCTCCCAGGGCTCCGGACCCCAATAAGCAGCTTGCGGAGAATATTCGGCGCGTGTTTGTTGAGCGAGGTCACGACTTTTTTGAGAAGAGGGATGCCGCGAACGGTAGGATTGACGTCGCGAATTCCGGTGGGCTCGACGACGCACACGAGGAGACCGACGTTGAAGCCACGAGCTCGTCCACCCAGCCCATGACTCCGGAACAACTTCTCAAAATGCGGTCAGATATCTTACCGCGTCTCGAGTGAGTCTTCGGTCGGTTTCATGCCCTACGCGTATCTTAGCTTATACCGCTTAGCATTGCTCTGGGAGAAATGACCGAGGCCAGAAACTTACTGCTGCTTTTACTGTCATCTGTTTCGGTGAAGGAGTCCGATAAAGATGGTCCGCTGATTCCAAACCTCCCACCTAAGGCGCTTACAGCGACCACGGTCACCAAACCGCCACCAATACAGTCCGTCCAGACTTTCGATGCACAACTGGTCGTTGGGAGCAAGGACGAATCTCTGCGGAAGGCCGCCAACCTGTTCAAGACCACCGCCGCCACCATGGAGGAATCTCGACTTCATGGAGAGCAGTATTGGGCCAACGCTCTCAAAATCCGGAAGCACAATTGGGGGCTATTACCCGCGCCGTTACCGTTCGGGTCGTTTATGGGCAAGGGTGCGGACAAGACTTCGAGTGACTTTTTAGTGTCCTTTGGAATGGAAGAATGTCAGTTTCATGAGTGCTTGCTCTCCGAATGTCTCATTCAATCGACGCGCAGCCCCGGCGACGTTCAGACGGAAAGCAATCGGTCATATGGCAACCTATGGAGAAAACACTTCCAGTGCGCTGGTTTACCCGCACCGTCAAAATACGAGATTGAGAGCCACGCTGAGGCTGACCGACAACAACGGCGTTAAACAGTCGTTCCACAATCGTGTCATGCTGGAAGATGAATCGGGGTTACGTGGTTCACTTAGGGCGGCTCAAACAGAAGTCGTCGAAGAAGAAATCTTTTCGGTTCTCATCCGTGAGGCGAGCAGTCTCCCAACTGCCTCGGCTCGGGTCTCGGAACGCCTGATCGTGGTCGAGGCAGCTCATGGGACGGAGTTGACTTTCCAGCTGGTTTGTCGCTCTATTCCTTATATGTTTTTGGTGCTAATTTCGTAGGTTGACAATAGCCTGTTACCTCCAGTAGACGAGCAAGGTGGCCCGGAGTACAGCGGATTCTATGGAGTACTCTGCAATCTTATCATCGCCGTCCTCCGAGTTTTGTTGGTCAGAGGCCATGGATACGAAAAGGAGAAGCGGCTTGGTGGCTCTGACACCTCACGTGTTAACCTCCACAAGAGTTCTACAACTACCCAGCAACCCCACATCTTGCAAAAGATCACGGATTTCACTCAGTACCACGTATTCTGCCGCCGCCTGAAAGAAGAGCTAGACAAGACCGTAGAAACGCTGTCAGAAGTAGGAATCAAGACTCTTCTGAGGTTTAACCCCGCAGGAGAGTCGAGCCACCAGATCGTCAAACTACTCACAGAGAACAACGACCGGCGCCTCGGAGGTGATGCGAGCCTCTACATGGACGAAAGGTATGTCGATCTTACTATTTCGATGCGGTGCCGAGGCTAAGCCTGCTACAGGTATTCGCTGCGTTTCACTTTCGAGTCGCCATCAACGTTGGCTGCTCATCTGACCAACACGACCCTCTCGATATCATCCATCCCGCAGCTATGCCAGCTGCTTTTGGACGAGACGGAACGATTCCTCCTAGGAAGGATATGCGAGGTCGGCCGTGAACTTTGTGAACCAGTCAACGGGGCCTGGTTTTTGGACCAGTTGACATCCAGGAGTGTCGGTCGATGGGAGGGCAACGTCCTGTACGTCAGGTTTTTGTTTTTGCGACCAAACCAGTAACCGTTGGCCAGTGACTTCCGAATATCATTCACCGGAGAGCCTGCCACGATCCGCTGTTCCGCTCACAAGTTAGAAGGGACTCACAAACTTGAGGCGATATTCGCAGCTTACGATCGGAAAGACGGGCCACTCATCAAATGGGTGTATAAAACGATAAACCAGGTGCTCAGCGGATGAAGTGCATCCCGCGTACGCGAGGAGTCTTGCACGAGATGTAATAAACCTAGCCCATAGACATACAAAACAGTCAGACAGCAAAGTGACGTATCTACTCGTCGTCGTCGTCAGCAGCAGCCTTGGCCCCGGATTTGAACGCCTCGATCTTGGTGGCAATGTTCTGGAGACGCTGGTCGCGGGTAAGCCTGGGGGTCTTGTGTTTCTTGGACTCGGTCGCCCAGTCTTGTGTCTTCTCTGTTGGCTTGAAGGTGGGGTCTTCGCGGATGGCGGCATAGGCGTTAGTGTAGATCTCCTCCATGTCGGCAGATCCAATGTCATCAGCGAGGTAGGTTGAGAACTGCCTCTTGAACCTGAATGCACACTTCAGGCCGAGAAATTAAATTACATCTGGGATCGCTCACCTCTCGTCATCTTCCTCCTCCAAACTCTCCATGTACTCAGCAACGTGACCACCAAAAATGTACTTCTTCAACACCTCAGCGTCCAATTCCTTGCTTTCTGGGTCATAACCTGGGAAACGCTTCTCGTTGTGGGGGATATAGAGACCACCGTCACTAGCACCCTTGAGAGCACCGAATACACGGGAACCGGTGGAGGTTCGCTTGAGACCGACATCAAGGTAGACCTTGAACGGTCGGGGGGCGTCATCGAGGGCCTCGGTCGTTGAAACGGTACCGTCAGGCTCGGCCACACCCTGGTATTTGTCGGCGAGGCCGAGTTTTGTCAGAGCTCTCCGGGCGGCGAGGAGGCCAGTCGCATAGGCTACCCGGGGTTAGAATCACGTTCTGAGTCTCCAGGGTATTGTATACTCACCGGCGGTCCAGTTGGTAAGACCGTGGTTGATTCCATATCGTGGGAGCTCCTTCGACCGGGCAGCAGTGAGAACGAAGTCTCCCGAGATGCGGGCGTAAATGATCTGGACAATGACCTCCTTGTTGGTGAATCGAACAACGAGGCGGTATTTTGGTGCGTTGCTGTTGGGAATCCTCATTAGCATTGATTTTGTGGAACCGGATCTGACACACTATTTGTTCTTCGCCTGGGTGATCAGACGTTTACGAGCATAGTCTAAGGAGCGTAAGGTTCTGTAGCGCATAAAGGTGCATAAACGCAACTCACAATCGGTCTTTCCTTCCCTTCTCCGACGGTACTTGACCTGGAATCGCGAGAAGTAGGCGTCTGACTTGACCTTTTTAACAAACGGCATCTGTGGAACGACATTAGAACTGGCCCAACAACCTGCGAACAGCTGTCCCACCTTGATTGTCTTACCGTCTACGAGTGTGGATGGGTTCGTTATCAAGCAATCCTGTGGAGGCGTCTGGGAATTGCTTATGTAAACTGTACAGACCCAGATCAGGGCGAGCCACGGCCCGGGTTCCGGAAGGTGGGAAAGCTCCGGCCGGCTTCTATACATCCCCCTCTGCTCTTGCCACTCTCGTGTTCTTGCGCCATATCAGCTAGACGTCGCCAATTCCACGCTAAAATACCCCGATATCCGCCATAGCCTTCATCGTGTACAAGAGACTCCTGTTTTCGAATACCTCGCGAAAGTCAGGGGGTCACCAGCGCTCGATCCTTTGAAGTGGTGAAGGATCATGGCGGGGTAGCAAACACCAATAGTACTATCTAGCCGCCTTCGGCCGCGTCGTTAAATTCATAAGTCCTGGACACAACCACCGTAGCAGATCCCCTCAATCACAGGGATCAGGCCCATTGTGGGTGAAACATAGGGAGCCCGTTCAGCACACACCCAATAGATCGCCTCGTTACGTTCTGCAGGACAGAGAGGCACATACAACACTGATGTGGGGGCATCACTGACTCAACGAACGTTTTTCATTCACTTATCGATGGCTCCGATACACGATACGAAAGAGCCCTTCTCAATGTCGGCCTGAGAATGCTCCAACGCATGGTACGGGACTTCGCTAAGGTCCATGACAAGCGTCGGTGCCAGCAACTCCACCGCTTCACTATCGCCGGTCCTCACGCCGAGAGGGCGCAATTGTTCTCATGCCGGTCGACCCGTCTATTCCAGCCGCTCATGTCCTTGAGCAGTTCACAAGCTCTGATCTCGTCTTCGGGCGCGTCGTCGTCCCTGTCCCTAACCAGAACAAAGCCCCCCCAAAAGGGAAGCTAGGTGAGCTAAATTGGTTCCTGTGCTCGAGTGACCTGACCTGATGGACAGGTTTTGAGTACACGGAGCACTCCTACGTTGGCGATTCCATAAAGCTCACTCTCGCTGATGGTGAACCGGTGGCCGCGTCCAGTCACAGGTTACAACTCCCCAACGGACTTAATCTAACCTACGGCCAGATCAACGCGCTCGCAGGGGATTTCTATGGGGCCAACCACCCCATCAGCGACGGAGGAACGACCGGGACTGCTCCACCCGCTTCCTGGCCGCCTACGACACTCCTGCTAACGGCGGTCCGCGACAGCCCAAGGAAGCGACCGACATTCTCGCCCTGTTACAGGCCGAGGTTGATGCCGTCAATAACGCGTTAATACACCACCAAGATCCTTCCGTTGCATACTCCACTCTTCCGGACGTGACACGGAAATTAGAAGAAATCACATCCGGTCGATCTGATTTTCCAGGTTACGCCGGATTAGCGCAGATAAACTGGGATCACTTTGGAGACGATGCGCGGACGGCGTACAACGCCGGCCACGCTACCGCAATCCAGAGGGCGATTGACGGAGATCTCGAGGGTGCTTACGCACTGAACGCCTTCGCAGACCACTTCTTGCAGGACTCGTTTCGTCAGGTCACCTGCGTACGTCTCGTAGGCGCCTACACAATCCCCCTCCGGACCTCACAGCCGATGCCGTGCTAAGGTATGAACCAACCTGCCTTTCCGTTAGTTTGCTGAGAGGCTGCCTCTAGTTTATGCATGACGAAGACTGCGCCATCGGGTTCCAAGTGAAAAACCCCGCTGGAGAAACCTGGGAGTGTTGCGGCGACAAACGAGCACTTGACAAGGCGGCCGCGGAAAACTTGAAGCGCTGTGTTACCCCAGTCCAAGCGTCTGCCGGCGAAATATATGCCGCGTACTCGGTCAGACGAGTTCCTCTGCCTTCTAACTATGCGGCTTGGAAGATTACTCCAACCCTGGAGTCTGTACGCTCCACGAACCAGGAATTGGCAAAGCTGTTTACCTTTGACTCGGAGAGGCGCCGGGATATTAAGAGACGCCGAGCCTGGGAGTTCAAGATGGACTGGTGGTTCTGGTCAACCGCTCTCGAGTGCAAAACGAGCGGCTATTGGAATTACCCTATCGTTCTCGGCGGTGCCAATTCTGCCATCCCATGGAGCGGGACCTCTGCTGTGAGCCCTAGGGCCTCGTCAATACGAGCCTTCTACCAGATGCCTGGTGGTGCCATCGTTCAGAACGCGCACTTGGATGGCCGATGGACCCACGCTCACAGCCAACCCATCACCAATGCCGTCCCATTCACCCCGCTAGCTTCTGTTACCTGGGAGGACGGCAAAGAGGTGAGTGGGTCCCCTCTTTCCGGGTCCGGCCTGATGGGTATATGGGTAGGTTCGCGTGTACTACCTTGACCGCCAATACATCCTCCAAGAGTATTGCTACTCAGAAGGTAAAGGTTAGTATGTAGGGTAGATTGGTGAAATGAACGCTAGAACATCCACCGACTCTCGGATCGGCGCCATTCAATATGGCGGTGTTCATATTCGTGTTTACTATCAGGTGGGCATCATCTGTTCACAAAATGCCATCCATTTACTGAAACACTGAGAAGAGGCGAGGTCTCAGGCCATCAGGGAGTTGTGCCATGACGGTTGGAATTGGTACGGGGGGTCGTTTCACCTATCAGGCATTCTTGGCGGTACAAGCATCGCGGCTGTTGCGTATAGTCAGGACGGCCAACTTCGCGTTTACTACCAGGCCGAAGATTTATTTCTCAGGGAACATTGTCACGACAGAGGGGGATGGAACCCAGGTCAGCCCCTCAACACACTTTAACCTCACCCATCTAAGCAGAATCGGGGCTCTGTCAAAGGCGGATGGAGCCCCGGCAGGGTACCAGGCGGGAACGCGGTCAATGCTGTGGCCTTTCGTTCACAGATTCCAGTGTACTGGCGCAACCTTCCGGACGAGGTCATCGTCAGCAAACACATGGGACACTGGAGACCTGCTACTAAAGTTATTGGAGGTATCGAGCCTGGCTTCCAGTTTACCGTAGCCCAGTGGGAGCAAGGGAAGCACCTTAGGCTCTACTATCAGAATCACGCAAACCTCGTGCTCGAACATTGTAGTGATGGAGGTGGCGAGACCTGGTGCGCAGATGAGGGGATATTGACATCGACTAGTAACCTTGCCCTCAAAAACTTGATCTGGCTGGCCTTCTGGTAATCGTTTCCTTAATTTCCAACACCACTCCGTGTGTAGAACTGGAATATGAGTTATCTACTTAGGTGGAGACAACAACCCCTCGTGGAGAATATGTGAACACGGGGCTTTGGGTTCGTCATGCTCGTTACACCTATCTACGTCACCTAGCCACATTTCGCTCTGGCTACAGACCTCTATCCTGGACGTCTTTCTGATGAAAATTTGGGCCTCATGGATGGAAGGGAGGGTTCTGGAATGACGGGACCGTGGGAAACGGTTACTGGAAAAGGCAATCGGCGCCACTCCACTCCCGACCTCAAGCTCGTTTTCCTGTGGCAACCACCCCCCCCTCCCCGCTTCACGATGAGTAACCCCTACTATCAGCAATACCAACAACAGCAACAGCAACAACAGCAACAACAGCAACAACAGCAACAACAGCAACAATCCCACGATGTGAATCCATACCACCAGCCTTATCAAGGTCCGATGTACCCCATTGCCGGATCCTCTTCCGGCCACACTGCTCCTGTGCCAGCCAACGCATACGAATACGATGTCGGAATCCTCGCCCAGCAAAGCGTTTATGTGCCGGGAGCCATGATTGATAAGCGTGGCGGAGCGGGTGGGAAGCTTGCCAAGGGCGGTAAACGTACAACGGTCTTGAGGAAGGGTGCCGGGACTGTGTACGAAGACCAGACGTTGTTGGAGTGGAACCCAGGTGAGAGTGGTGCAGAATTATCTATTCGAGCTATGCTAACCGTGCGCATAGCTTGGTTCCGTCTGTTTGTCGGAGATTTGAGCAACGACGTTTCTGACGACGTGCTATCGAACGCGTTTATCAAGTACACTTCCTTCACGAAGGCTCGCGTCATCCGCGACCGGCTCAGCGGAAAGGTAAGATACCTTCCGGTCGCCTTCCACGTTCAAAGACTTAAGTGTCCTCTCACAGGCAAAGTACGGCTTCGTTGCTTTCTCTGATCCTGAGGATTTCTTGAAGGCTTGGAAGGAAATGGACGGTAAGTCCACGTCACCACCATGTGCGTGTCTGTCCTCATGGTCACCTCGCAGGCAAGTACGTTGGGAATCGTCCCGTTAAGCTAAGGAAGGCTGACAATCCCATCAATCCCGTGGAAATTGGCCATCGAAAAGCACGTCAACTGGAGAAGGAGTTGAAGAAGAACAGGAAGAAGCCATATTAGCGGCTTATTCCCTCGTCTACAAGGAGAGTGTCATGTCCCACTGTTGGCCACGTTCACACTCACCAGTTGGATTCAACGTTGTCTTTTCCAAACCTAGAGTCTTTCCTCACCAAGCCTTCGTGCTTTACGTCTTTCTTTACTTTCCTGTGTTTTATATCAGAACGTTTACAATACATGCTGTTATGCTGACCTACGCGGCCCAATCCCTGATCGAGTGGAAGCGTGGTAAAACCAAGTCTCAACGTTACGTTCAACATTCACCGCATCTCCCACCCCCACCGACTGGTAATCGCACAACATGGACATCGATAGGTTGTTCAAGGTACACCGAACACCCACATAACCTGAGGAACTACTGAACCAAATGGACAGGTTCCAAAACTTCCGACCGGTGGCAACAAACGCCGAATGCCCGACGCGCCCACCCCTGACAAGATCAAAAGGATGAGGGTAGACGAGGAAGACACTGAGACGCCTCACTCTGATCCTTCTCCCAAACCGCGGAAAGTCACAGTGGAAGATGTGGATGAGGACGGGGATCAGAGGATGGAGGATGAGGAGTTCGCACCCGGTAATGACGCGGATTACTTCGCGGAGGAGGATGAGGAAGGCAGGTTCTTCGGTGGCGGATTGACGTCCGAACAGAAAGACATCTTGAATATCTTTGACCAAGCCGGGGGTGAAGGGGCGCAGGCCGATGTGAGTCCGGATCCTTGTCGTTTACTCATTCTGATGTTCAAAACTCATTTCTAGTTGTGTGCATTAGGTGGAGGAGATGAACGTCACTGGAATCCGCAAACTCCTATTGAGGTTGGAGCGGACTGCAAACAAGAACCAGGACCAGAGGTCAAAGTATCCTGACGACCCAACAAAGTGTGTATCCTCACTGTTACCCCTCTCACGTGGATATTCACACAGCGTTTGTAGGTTCATCGACTCGGAGGCTGATTTAGACGGTGCCCTCCGCGCACTCATGCCGCTTGCCCAAGTACCCATCCTCGCCTACCCAGAACTTGTGCGATCCGGTTCAGTTGCCCGCCTTGTTGGACTTCTCAGTCACGAGAATGCGGATATCGCTATCGACGTCATCGATCTCTTGCACGAGCTGACAGACGAAGACAACGAGGCAGATGAGGAGGAAGACGAGGAACAACGGAGTGCTGCTGTGAAAGCCCTAATCGAGGCTCTGGTGAGATACCCTTTTTACAAGCCGCATTCTCGTCACTTTGGCTCACGTCCAACAGTTAGAGAACTCCTTCCTGGAACTCTTGGTTGAGAACTTGGATAGGCTAAACGAGGAAGAGGAGGCCGACCGTCAGGGAGTTTTCCACGTTTTAGGAATCCTTGAGAACGTCCTTGCGTTCAATCCGGACATCTCCAAAACTTTGGTCAAGAAAACAAAGACCCTCTCATGGGCTTTAAATCGAATCCAGAATCCGGCACAGGACGACAATCGAGGTTATGCCGCCGAGTTTCTCTCGATTGTCCTACAAAGTGATCGAGAAAACCGGCTAGCGTACGGAAAGGGCGACGGGGTGGAGATTTCATTAAAGGTCCTTTCTGTAAGCTATCTCCGGCCCTTCTTTCTTTTCGGCTATCTGAACGACCGTTCAGCAATTCAGGCGGAAAGATCCCGCTAGCGGAGAAGAGTCCGAGTTTATGGAGAACGTCTTTGATGCCCTGTGTTCTGCACTTACAGAGTCCGAGAACAAGCAACTATTCTTGGATAGTGAAGGTGTAGATCTGATGGTCTTGATGATGAAGTACGTGTTAGCTGGATTCCAGTCCATCGCCCCGTCTGACTTTGAGCCGCAGGGAGAAGAAACTCGCCCGGTCGAGGGCAATTAAAGCTCTCGATTACGCAATGTCTGGCCCTTCTGGATCTACCGCCTGCGAGACCTTCGTAGATGCCCTTGGGCTAAAGAGTCTTTTTACGACTTTCATGGGGAAAGCCGCCAAAAAGAACAAGGGAATCGACGCACCCGCCTCTGAGGAAACTTCCCACACCCTCAGTATCGTCTCGTCACTGTTCACGAACCTCTCCTCTGAATCGCCGGCGCGAGTCCGCCTTCTCGCCAAGTTCGTGGAAAACAACTACGAAAAAGTTGATAAGTTGCTCGAGATCCGGGAGAGCGCGCAGAGGAGGTTGACGGATACTGAAGCTGATATCGAACTGGAGATGAAGGTAACTGCGTCCTGTGTCCTTTAACCCTTCTCTCCTCACCATGGTCCTAGGAGATGATTGCGGAAGGTGAGAAGCCCGGAGAAGATGAAGAAGCGCTCTGGTATCTCCGACGACTGGATGGCGGTCTTTTCACATTACAGACCGTCGACTACATCCTCGCATGGTCGACGATGGAAGACGATGGGGTGGGTCATGCCTGCGCTCAAACCATAAAAACAAAAACCTAACCTCGGATCAACCCCAGATCCTTTCGCATATCAAGCAGATGCTCAGCCGCAGGAATAGCTCGCTACAAGGTCTGGTGAAGACGTTGCGAATCTATCACGACAACGTGGACGAACCACAACCGACGGATGAATCAACCCTCTCACGAAAGGATATCCTGCAGAATCTCATGGCCTTCCTTAGTGGCTCATGATGGCGATGTGTACTCGATTAAAACTACACCCTACTCGTATTTTACTTTTCATGTGACAAAGTGACCCTATAACCCCGTCAAAGCGGCGGAGGTGAATAACATATCTAGCGCGCCTTTTGTCTTCATCAGTTCCCGTTGGAACTTGATCTCAAGGGAGATCTTCTTCCGCAGGCGGATGAACCACGAGTCTATCAATGGGGACTGTCCGAGTACCGGAGAGTACATCTCTGTGGAAGATTACAGGGTTCAGAGATGCCAACGAAACACGGGAGTAGGACATACCAATCACAAGAGATCCGACGTCGGATACCAACTCCCCGAACCGCGGGTCGTGGACGTACTTCACTAGTAGGGCCAACACCGGTTCAAGGAGAACATCGTCGCGGCCGGCCAACGCAGACCGCAGACCGTCTCGGTGGACCAGCTCCTGGATAACCGCGAACTTCGTCGTAGGTGGGACTTGCTGGGAAGGATTGGGGTATAAGTTGTGACTGCGATAAAACGGTGCTCAGGTTCTCACCTTTCTTAGGATGGAATCAAGGGCAGCCGAATACTTGAAGGCTTTGAGAAGTTTATCGTACTCGCGCAACTTTTTCTTCCGCCTGGCTTCAATTCGGAATTCATCTACATCGCCTATAGGTTTCGATTTGCCCTTCTGCTTGACGTGCCCTTGGCCGATATTTGGAAGCATCCCCAAAAATGAGCCGAAAGTGCCAGCTTTTAAAGCTGCTAACGGTATTTCGAACTCCCCGGCCGCCGCCTCGGATGGCTTCGCCTGCCTCCTCCGGACGGAGAGCGTTCCGTCCGACATTCCAGCAGCAATGTGAGAATTGTCCGGCTGAGGGAAGTCAAAGGTGGGTCAAGAGGAGAGCGTGGGGTGAGGCTTACAGAAACTGCGAGAGACAATATAGGAGCGGGGTATCGCATAGTGTGTACAACCTTGTATGTTCCGACATCGTATACCTTAACCATGTGATCCAGGGACCCAGTCAGCAGACGGCTAGCATTGCTATTGAAGGCAAGGGAGGTGACGGTCTTCTGGTGGTTCGACATGGCACGCATACACTTCCCGCCAGCTACCAGATCCCAAACACGGAGAATTGGTCCAGCCGATGACAGAACCACAGTCCCGGAAGGGAACATGAGCACCTGCTCAACGGGTGCGGTGTTTGAAGAGGCAGTACTTTGGCGACCAAAGACCATCTCCGCTTCACCACTCCGACCGTCAAACAACCGGACAGTCCCATCGTACGAACCGGTCAGTAGCAGACGCGGTGAGGATGTTGAGAATTGGCCGGATCGTACGTAGTCGGTATGCGACGTGAAGGTCGTGATTGCGGTCTGCGACGGAACGTCCCACAGTTTGACAGTATTGTCATCAGAACAAGAGAGAACCTGGCTGGGGTCCAGGGTAGAGAATTTGGCAACGTGCACGGGTTGTTTGTGAGCGTCCAACGTTCGAAGGATGGCACGGGAGTTCATATCGAATATCTACAGCAAGTTCAAACTTCAGTCATTCCGACGTCAGGACAGAAATAACTGTACAATGAATGCCAAAATACCTGGACCAGGCCGGTGTCATCCCCAGCGATCACCAGTTTCCCGTCCGGTCGAATGTTTCCGCTTCGTGCGACATCCTTAAATCTTGAAATGGTCTTGGTGACCTTCTGGGTGCGAGGTGCGTATATCTGAATCCTCGTGGCAGCAGTGACGGCATACCGATGGGGTTTGGAAGGGGAGAAATGGATGGAGGTCACAGGCGCGTATTCCTTGATAAAAACTGGGTGTTTGTACTGTCGCCAGTACCGCGAGTCGTGGTTCGACTTGCTCGAGCTGATGTGAGGGTATTTCTTGATCACTACCGGTTGGTAGTCCATCTGGTTCGAAGTTCCGTGGGACCAGAATCCAAGCTGTTGGAAGAATCAAGTCGGAAAAGAAAAATGGGTTGCACGTGCCCCATCGATCGACTCCGATCACGCTGAGAAGCACTGGTACTTATTTAAGGTCACCTCCCGTACGAGGAACGAAATATCGAATGAAATGGCGTCACTCGGCCTATTGCCCCCACAACGCTGGGAAGTAGCTGACTCGGTGGACGTAGTCCCGAAAACGCATCGCCTCCTGGGCGAGGAACGAAACATCGAACGAAATAGCCCCGCTTGGCCTGATACCCCCGTATAAAACCTCCCCATCGATGACCGTGGCCTCCACCTTCGTAGACAACACCTTGCTCATGTCAACTTGCATGATATCTTGGTCCAAGACGACAAAGTCCGCTTTCTTCCCTTGCTCGAGGGAACCAAGTTCACGCTCAGAAAAGGACGCATACGCGGGATCAAGGGTCATTCCCTTCAAGGCTTCTGCACGGGTTAACGCCTCAGAGGGGTACCTGGACGTGACGTGAGTTATTGACAAAAACAAGGAAAACCCCAACTCGCCATCCTCCTTGCCCGTGTGGGCTGTCTCCATCGACCGACAAACGAGACACGGCTGCATAAAAACCTAGCAATGGGTTGATCCCCTCTACGGGGAAGTCCGACCCCAAGGGCAACACGTTGACACGGGAATTCCTGCGGAAGTGAGCCTCAACCACGAAACATCAGGACTGCACTTACCGAAGCTGCGTCTTGTAGGCGTATGCGCCTTTGATCCTTTGAGGACCCTGCCAGAACTGTCAGCGGCGTAGGTCAGAATGAGGCCTAGAACCTACCAATCTACTCTCCGCATATCCCATATCGCTCGTGCTAATAGAGGTGTCATCAGCGGTTAAAGCAACCTCAGTGGCAACCTACGCGTGGGTCGGTTGAACGCTGTTAATGACTGTAGGCCATAAGCAAAGAGATGGGAAGGGGGTCAAAATCCTTACCTCCCAATCGTCCTGTCCGCTCCAAATCATCGAGGGTCATTATCTGCGCATGTTCGACGCGGGGTCTGTTGTCTGCCACAAACCCAGGTTCCCTTGACTGAATGTCCTCGAAGATGTTCAGTATAATGTAATTGGCCCTGTCTCCGATCGCGTGTATGTTCTGATAATGGAGATGCGTGAATTCAGATATAACTTGTCCGCCTCTATACGTACCACTTGCCAACCGTGCCGCCACGCCTGTTCGATTTTCCCGCGCATCACTTCTGGTTCCGTTGTTAGCAACCCTGAAGTTGAGTTGTTATCCGAGTATGGTGCCAACAAAGAGGCACCCCAAGATCCCAAAGCACCTATGGATCGTCAGCGCCGGCGACTGACAAACACTCCCCAAACTCACCGTCCATAAACAATTTAACACTTCGCATGTTGAATTTGCCGTTCTTTCCGTAGTCAATCAACGGTTTAATCTCGTCCCACTTGTCAATGTCATCGAGTGCAGGGCCGGCGCGCATCCAATAAATCCTGAGCTGTAAGCGTAAGCTGCAGAGGTGTCCCTTGGCCCAAAAGGCGTGATTAACGTACAGGCAACTCTCCCGTATCTGCCATCCTTTGTGTTGTTGAGCATAGATGTCGCAGGTGTCAGATTAAGTGGGGCTTACTCCTTGAAGAAGCCAATATATTTGTCCTCTCCTCCGGCATCATGAATGTTTGTTAGACCAACTTCCAACGCGTCGTGCATCGCGGTTTTGAAGTAGTCCGCGACCTGCGCTGGGGTTTCGTCTGGGATTGGCACGAGACCCATCGCGTTGTCCACAAACGTGCCTGGGAAATCCGTCAGCGATGATGAAGGGGGGCCGAATGTCAGTGTTATACCTGTGGGGACACCATCCTTATCTCTGATGATTTCGCCCCCTTCCACATCCTCCGGCATCTTTCCACCAGCGACCATCAGCTGTAGTACAGGTTTGCTGACCCAGTTTGCGTGACCATCCACTCTGGAGAGGACGATGTACCTTCCAGCGAGTTCAGGGTCACTGGAGAGGTCATCCTACGGGGGTTGTGAGTGGTGAATGCCATGCGGTAACCCACGGACCTACAGCCGTCGGGAACTGCCTTGAGGCCCATCTGGTCTGGTCCCATCCCATACCCTGGATGAATGCCGTTGGGTTGTTGGCGACCTGAGGATGGCTGCGGAGATACGCCTTGATTCTTGACACAACCTCTAGACATCCGGTCGGACATATGGCGCAGTATGCGAATGCCTGGACGGACCTTCAATAGAATTCGAACCGTCGAGGACAAGTTGCGCCTTCCATCCGTACAAGAGTATGTGAGCGTGGGCATCTGGCAAGAAGTTAGCCGATGAAGACCGGGATGGTCTCCACCATACCGGACAGGCCCGGGACTACGATTGATCCGGGTTTCGTCTCATACACGGGCACAGTACCGGAGGCGATTTCGATAGAGTCTGCGGAACGAACCATCGTCACAAGCTGTGTCTCCTGTAACTGGAGAGGGACTTACCTCTGGACCCAACGGCGACCATTCTACCGCCTTTGACCGAAATGCATTCCGCGGTGGGGTTGGTCTGATCGACGGTGTAAATCGTTCCGCCCCCCGTGGTGCAGACTGTGTATGACGAGGGATATGTAACATCGTAGGCAGAACTCCAAGCGTAGCGGGCGAGAGCCGCAGTCGTCGCCCCAAATGCGAAGTTACGCACGAGATTCATTCTCACCCACAATGGAAGTTCAACGGGCAGAAAACGCAAGTTCAACTTGGAGCAGGACAGTCCGAGAAGAAGCCGAGGTTGATACGCGTGACATCCCGCAATCTAAGCGATCATCGATCTTCAACTTTTTACTCCTCCTCTCCACAACCACCACCAAAACTTCCCTCGCTGTACTTCACCTTGTACATTCTCCCGCCATGTTGTTATACGAGGATATTCTCACCGGGGATGAAATGTTTTCCGACGCTTTCCCAGTGTGCGCTTCGATCCAACCATCTCCCTCCTCCAGGTGCTCGATGCTAATTTATCGCGGGGGATTTAGAAAACTCATCGACGACATCGCCTACGAAGTCGACTGCTCCATGATCACCGTCAAGGCTGGCGCTGATATCGATATCGGTACTGTGGATTCCCGAACCGCGTTCCGGGTTTGGCCACTGATCATGGACAGGTGCTAATCCATCTGCTGAGGAGCAGGAGGAGGCCCTCGACGACGGATCGACCCAAGTTAACAATGTCGTCCACTCCTTCCGACTCCAGTCCACCAGCTTCGATAAGAAGACCTATTTAACTTACCTAAAGGGTTACATGAAGGCCATCAAGACCAAACTCCAGGAGCAGAACCCTGACAGGGTCGCGACCTTTGAGACGAAGGCTAATACCCTTGCCAAACAGATTGTTAGCAATTTTAAGAATTTCGACTTCTACACTGGTGAAGCCATGAACCCTGAGGGAATGGTCGCCCTCCTCAACTACAGGGTAGGTCAAAGCCGTACATCCATCTTAACCGGAGAGACTGACCGTACTGCCTTCCCGCCGACCAGGAGGATGGCGTCACCCGTATGCACCCCTTTACCCACCCCGGATTGATGTGGTACTGACCTCCGATCGCAGCTTACTTCACATTCTGGAAAGATGGCTTGAAGGAAGTCAAGCTTTAGATCGTCTTCATTGTCACATTTCCACTGTGTTACGTACCTACCACCGCACGGATTTTATTTCTCTCAGACGTATTCGCTCACACCTGTTTGTGGAGTTCAACGGAAGCAAAAAACGGATCAACCAAGTGGATCTTCAGTCCATCCCGATCATCGGTCAGTCCATGTGCTCAACGTTCGCTGGAACCTGCTTGTCACAATCCGCGAGCAAAAAGTTCCTTCATAACCTCCACACACATGGCCAGGTTATCGGTCACCCATTGCGTCGTTTGGTCACCCCACGGGAGGGTCGCCAAGACAGAAATAGATAGGAAGGAGCGGCGACTGAACAACCACCACAATTCGAGCCAGTCGTTGTGAACAGGGACTCACGATGGCGCATACATGGGACTCGAGCTCCATACCCGTACGCCATCAGCCCAGAACCTTTTTTTAATATGCATCTTTATCCCGCAACGGCTGCCTGTCACAAATGGTACAAAAGGGGGCTGGCCGAGGCTCTTACATGAAGAGGCCCGGCGTGGGGGAGATAGCAACTATGGGCAGCGTTTGAAGAGCACCGGAACCACGAATGACCCCCGGCCGCACGCGTCCACTCGTAGCCTCTGTTCTTGTTTTAGCTTTGCCAACCCCTGGATCTGTTGTCTGTCTTCATCCCCTCTGTGTCACCGTGCACGTTTCCGTACCTCGCTTGCCAAGCCGAGAATGGACGATGTTAGGGTGGGTGGCAGGGTAACAATCCTCACGAAATGTGCTCAACCCGCTGAGCCTTTGGCTAACGGTGATCCCCTGGGTTGTGCCGTTGGAGGTTAAGCACGAACCTGAACTGGCGGGGGACACCCGGAATGCGCGCGGGGCATTCCAAACAAGACCGACAAAGCTCGATGAACAGATATGTATGCGTTCTGCAGAACGGACACCGTGAATGTTGGCCGCTACAACGAATAGATAGAAAATGTCTGGTCTCATCGAGTCACCCAGTACGGTAAAACATGGCAAAGTCCTTTGTTAATCATTACATGCTCGTACACTTGGATCAATCTCCTAGAGTTCATCGTGGGGTCTCTCAGCCTCCAACGGTTCTTGGGCAGTAGTGGAGTCGTCGGTGGAGTCGTTGGTGGGGGTGTCGAGTGAGTTCTTGGCGTTCTCGTGGACGAAGGCAATGAAGTTCTCGAGCGAGCGGTCACCATTGTAGTCGATGAAATCACGGGTGCCAGCCTTCTTGAACTTGATGGTCGGGAAACCGGAGACACGGAAAGGAACAGATGGGGGAATGTCATTGTCGACGGCCTCCATCTTGGCACTAAACAGGTGTGAATATACAGTAAGGCGCTGTTCGGAGTAGAGCGGTCGTTTAAAAGACGTACATCGTGACCCTATCCTTGAAGCCAGCGAAATGCTGACCCAGAGAGTCCCACGTGGGCTTGAGGCGCTTGCAGTGGCCACACCTAGGTGGAGGAATCACAGCGTTAGCAGTGCTAAGATGTGGATCGACGGGATGCGAGAAAATCGCACCATGATGCGTAGAACTCGATGAAGACATCGCGTGAATCGTCGAATACGATTTCATCAAACTGTTTGCCGACCACATCAAAGACTGGCTCATCCTGGGTCTCAGGGATGGGCTTGCTCTTCAACTCGGGTTTGAGAGAACCAGCGATGTAAGACTCGAGCATCTCCTCGATCTTGCCAGCGTCCAAACTTTGCTCCTGAGGGTAGGGGTACTTGAACTGGGTCGCAAGGTCCTGGAGGACGAAGGCGGGCCACTTGGATTCCTGGAGGTTGAGAGCCTTGGCGTGGTCACCGAACTGGATGGCGTCGATCCAAACGAAGTTGACCTTGTTGTGGAACTTCTTGGCGATAGGTTTGATAAGGTCAATGTGCTCCTCCTTCTCTGCACTGGGGTCGAGGAAGAGGTATGCCAATGGCTTTGAGCTCTCAGCGTAGAGAGCGTAGTTATTCGGACCAACTTGATCGAGGTACGGGATTGACAGGTCAGAGATCCACTGTTCGATGTCCGCAACCTTGGCAGAAGCGATGGGATAGGGGTAGACATGTCGTGGGTCGTCGAAGCTGCGGTAGAGGACCAAGGCGGGAGGTGTAACACCGCCGGTGTTAGCGGCGTTTTCGTCAGTGGCGTGTCCGAAGAGCCAGTCGTCGCGGTGTTTATCAGCAGTAGCACTGAATTCTGGGGCAGGGACCTCCGTTTTACTACCAGTGTAGAGGACGGCGACGATTTTGTCGGCGTGGGTGAATTCGTAATGGTTTTCACCGGTAACATCAGTTACGGCGGGAAGTGACTGCTTAATCATGTAGGAGACAATGCCCTCGGTCTGGCGGGGGCCACTGTAATCGGTGTGCACGCCATTGCGGAATACACGGAGTGTCCTAAAGAAGATTGGGGGGAAACGTTAGTTTGTGGTCCAGTTTGGGCGGTTTTGGCCAGTCGTAGTGAAACTCACGGGTAGCCTTGAACGCCATTTTCCTGGCAGAGGTCGGCCTCGTCAACGCAGTTAACCTTAGCGAGTTTGATGCCCTTCTCTTTCAGCTTGGTAGCAGCCTCTTCGTAGTGAGGAGCGAGGGACTTGCAATGACCACACCTGGGGTCGCAGAGCCGTTAGTCACCTTCGCTTCAGGGAGGTGAAATTTTTACCATGGCGCGAAGAACTCGACGAGGACAAGAGATTCCTTGGTGACGGCGTCGAAGTTGCTGGGAGTTATGTCGATAACGTCGGAGGCGTCCTCCGCGATGGCGACGGTGACGAGCGCGAGGGCGGTCAGGGAGCGAAGAAGGGAAGAGAACTTCATGACGGGAGGGAGGAGGAGAGAGCTTGGAACGAACCCAACGATGTTTTGGTCACGACTTATATGGGAGGGTCACTGGTCACCTCTGACTAAAATGAGGACGTGGCATTCATACGTGGTCGCGTCCCCATGTCCCAATCACGCATGCGCCCCTCAACGTCAACCTTAGCCTCCATGCGGCGCGCCGGCGTTTAGTCGGCGGAGAATGCTGGGGGACCATCTCTTTGTTGTCTCTACGCCCTACGAATTACAGTTGTCCCAAATCGAACGTACAACCCTTCTGCTTCCCTCCATTATACTTCCTCACACCAGGATTGAACGGTCGCGGGGGCGGGAATTGGGTAGGGAAAGTGTGATTGCCAGCTTGGGGAGGCGGGTCTGGAACTGGAGGTCAGGGCAAGATTGGGTTAGTCAACCGACAACATCAAATCACACAAACATAGGATATTAACGTACTCTTCTTCCTGTTTGCTGGGACGTTGTTAGCCGTCACGCCATTCACCGGCATTGATACGATCCTGCTTGGAGGACCGGAGTGTGGTCGTGATTCCGCGGCGGAAGCGGTCCTGGGCCGAGGTGGTGGAATACCCAGTGAGGAGTTTCTCTGACGTGGTCCTGCTTCAGACTCTGTTCGTATCCTTGACACCTGGCCATTGATCGGCGGGGGCTTCCTCGCGGGAGGTTCTGGTACCACCCGAGAGGGAGATAACCCAGGATGCGTTGCAGCGGTCGAGAGTGGCCGCGGTGGTGGGGGTGGTGGGAGCCGCCCTGGAGTAGTCGGAGGAGGTGGGACCGACCGAATGCGTGTTCCTGTATTTCTAGGCTGGATCGGTGGGACAGGCCTTGAAGGGAGGGAGGGCGGAGGTCCTGATGGTTCCCCGTTGGATTGTGGGGTCGCTATCTGGGAAGGAGGCGTTGCAGTCCTTGGAGGGGGAGGTGGTCTGCCTGGTGGGAGAGGAGGATTTGTGTTGGGTCTAGGGGGTGGGACCGTGCGGCTCGGAGGTCCTGGTTTGGAAGGGCTCTCTACGGGTCTAGAAGGAGGTTCTGGAGTATATCGAGGTGCGTGAACATTCCTATTAGGCAGCTGAGGTGGTGTTCGCGAGGGCAATGTCGGGGGAGGTGGTGGTTGGGATGGAGGTGGTGGTGGCCGGCTTGGTGGTTGAACAGGAGGACGAGGAGGTAGTTGTACCGCTGGTCTGGTGGGTGGTTGGACTGGAGGACGAGTGGGAGGTTGTGTGGTCTGCTTTGGAGGGGCAGGTGCTGGGGGTTGCCGTGTTGGAGGTGTCTGTGTAGGCGGCGTCGGGGTAGGGACGTTACGGCCCGGTATGGTAGGCGGTTTGCCCAACTGCGGAGGTGGTTTTGCTGCGTACGATTTGTGGTAAACAGTCTCAATCAGGTCTACGATGAGAGATTCGACTTACAAGGGCCAGATCCAGCAGGTTTCAGCTTTGGCATCCCACCAGCGAAGAGACCACCTAGCTGAGGAGGGCCACCACCTCCGATGCCAAGCGGGGGGCCTCCTCCACCGCCCCCTCTGCCTAAACTGGGGCCTCCCCCGCCTCCACCACCTTTCTTACCCTCGACCTGAGGAGTACTACGGTCATTAGTCTGCACTTTCTTGAGGCCTTTACCGGCCTGTATCTGTTTGAGTAGGTCTGCAGAAGCCATGGTTCTTCTGAGAGCAGGAGTGAGTGAGTCGCGGCAAGTGGTTTCCTGTCCTTATGGACGATCGTGAACAAGGAAGAGATTGCCGCGATCACCGCCGCAGCTCTTCCCATGAAGGCATGGTTCTGCGGAAAGTGGCGCCGGCGCGGATGATGCTCAAGCGTCTGGGTCAATCCTGGATTTTACCCCCGGCTTTCGTGGGACTTTACGGTCAAAGCCCGGAAAGGGGCGGGCGGTGTCCCCGGCGTTCAAGGACATCATACTGGCAAGCAACGCGAATCAAAGACAATTATGTGGGCGGACCAACCGGATATACAGTACAACCACACAAACCATTATGAGCGGAATCGAGGATTACTTAGCCTCAACCCAACCAACAACTATGAACTACCCTTCAACGTGCTCCTTCGAAGCTTCGATGTCATGACCAAAGGCCGTGGCCCCTTGATTCCGCTCGCCCGCTCCACGGGTGGTGTGTTGGCCAATAAAGAGGGCTGAGTTATCGGCTGGAACTTGGTTAGCCCAGGGGGCGGCGAAATAGGTGACCTCGCGATGAATGGGACGTAGGGCGCGGCGGGCGTATGTGGAGAGGTGGGCTGGCGACTGGTAGAACCCCTTCGGCTCGGAAGAGGTGGGATCTCGAATCTCGAGTCAGAATGTAGACCTTGTTGGCGGTACACCTCTTCCCAAGTGTGGACCGGAGTGTGTGGTGTGGATGCCATTGATTGTTGGTACGACCTTGATGGTGAGAGAAGGTACGAAGGTCGCTGACTTTGCATGTTCTTCTGCGAAATCGGAGTCAAGTACGTCAGTCCACTGGACGGGGAAGAACTCTTGGCCCGGTTGCTGTGTCTCCTCGGTGGAGCCATCTGGAGGAAATCCGAGGCACGGTCACCCAGGTCGGAGGGGACAGAACTTTCCACTAGCTGGGGGGCGTCGGGAAATTGTTCATCGGAATTGATTACAAGTGTCACCTGGGGTCGGTGGCCCTTTCGAGAAGATGACCGAATGCTCTGGGTTTCAGCGCGTTCAGAAGGCTTGATGAAAAACCTTCGAACCGGGGAACGCGCAGATGCGCGTGATTGCGCGGTTGCCGGACTTGGAAGCATTGGAGATTCTGACACCGTCCTGGTGGCCCCATCGAGTACAGCTCGCGAGTTTTCTTGTTCCTGAGCGGTGAAATTCCTCAGGGCTACACGCAAGCTGAGAGCGGAACGCGTTGGGGCTGGGGGTGGAACATCGTCCGGGAGATCGGGGCTCGCCAGTGGTACAGTATACGTAGTGTGGCCGGACCTCCGCCTGATGGACATCGTGGATGCCATCGAAGGGGCTGGTGTCGGGTGCAGCGTGAACCGTCGAGTTTCATCGCAGAACGACCACGTCGACGGAATCGCCTCCTTCTCTGTTTTTACCAGTGCCAAGTCGAACGCGGCTGATGGTCGTGCTGTTAGCTGAGGCAAACATTTGGGGAGGGGGGTGCTTACCCAAGACGACTACTGCACCGATTGCGAAAGGGATGAAATCCACCAACAAGACGGTTGGCTTGGCGGCGGAGGTTATGGTCAACGCATCCAACAACAGGAGACTGAGGGTTCTGTACACTCGAGGGTCACCCAGCGTATCCAGTTTGCTGAACCAGCCGAGACCTCTTGGCGAGATGAAGAAAATGAACCGGATCATCAGGTATAACTCTGTACAGATCAGCGCGAGGGAGGAAGCAAGGCCGGTTGGAGTGAAACTACAGGGAAATCGCGTCAGATTCGGAACCTCATCCCTCCCGACGAGCCAATTGCACTCACTGTCTGCGATAACACAAAGAGACACCCAGTTGTGGTACGGAACTTAGCTGCCGTGTCAGACATCGGTTGGGTGAAATTTTTAGACCGCATACCGGAGGGTACCAACAGTGATAGTGTTTCTGGCGATGGCGGACCCTGATAGAAGATAAACTCAGGCGCGGCGGTAGTTTTCGGTATGCGCACCCAACACGATGAAAAGTAACACCCAAAAGATGTAAATTTCCCCACGTCCAACAAACTTCTTCAGCTCGAGGCTGAGGATTAAAAGTCCTGTGAGCCTTCCGGCTTGTCCTGCTGTATCACCCCAGGCCACTACAAACGCTTCACGAACGGTCAGCAGAAGTAAGTCGCGCGGAGCGAGGCTTGCGTACCACATGCGGTATCATCGGCGGTCGTGTATCGTAGTAGAGAAACGAATTGGGCCACGCTCGCACACGTGAAACAGAGCGCCAGGGTGACCAGTAAGGCATTCCCTTCGTGCGTCCCTAGTTGAGAGGCAGTGACAGGTCTGTCAAACTCAGTGTTGAGTTCGGGTGTCTTCTCCCCTCGACGACGTGCGGTTGCTGGTGGAGTGCGGGCTTGTGTTTCGATATCGTTAGGTTCGTGTTGTCTCTTGGTACGCCTCGTGATAAGCGAGCGGAGGGAGAGATATGTACACGCGACATTTTCTCTGAGCAGGGGGGAGGAAATAATGGTTTGCACGCTGTAGAAGAAAGCCCATCCAAGAAAGAAAGCAGCTATCTGGCGGCTGGGATTGATACACGATCAGAGCGGAGGACGGGGGGGGGGGGGGACAAGTCAATTGGCACATACAAGTCAGGGTCCTTCAAGAATTCATCCGAAGACGGGTCCTCCAGGCCACGGATATCCCAGGCCATAAAAGTGTCCTTCGCCAACGGTTGCTCGAGAAATTATGAGATTGTGGCGTAAAGGGGACGTGAGCGAAATCCCTGGAGAGGCCTGCTCCAGAGGTGAGACCAGCTCTTCGAAAGGGAGGGTGATGAGAGGGGAAAACAAGCCTCTGAGCGTTGATTGCTGTGATCCATGTCGCCCATCTATCTACAAGCCCTTGCCTCGGGAGGGGAGCTCATCGGCTGTGTGTGCAGCAACCCGCATCAAACAGTCCCAACGCCGAACAGTCTCAGAAACTGCCCCCATCACCGTACTTGGCCTACTATGGGCAGCCAAAGGGTCTATGGTGTGATGCGCGCGGCCCGTCATGATATGTCGCCGTCAGCATAGAATCTCTCGCCGGGTTCTCGCCCGCCCAGCGCCCGGGAGCTCGGGGGGTGGGGAACGTGATCGGAGTTTGCCGACGAGGTTCATCCCAGACCTCGAAATCCAGGCGAAATCCTAAGGCCATTTGTCGCGTCCCTTGACGCGTTCTACATCTACCATCCATGGACTCCGCGCCGGTTAGCACCGCCGCCGAGGTGGAACTCAAAGTAGGGAGAATTGCAGACCCTGGGATAGGTACGAGCGACAGCCACTTTCTCCGGCCACAGCGGTGTTCACACATCCCGTTCTCCAATCCCAGACCTGAAGACAAAATATGCATTGGCCTGCGAGCTACGGGAAACAATTGATACCGTCAGGGACTCTGAGACCCCACGTGTTATCCCCGACATGATCCCAGTTATCATCGAGGTCTTGCGTTCCGGGAAGGCTTCATTCCAACGAGAAACCACAGATTACGAATTCCGCCGTGTTCTTGTGGACATCCTTCACCGCATCCCATCTGGCGACACCGTACGACCGCAGGCCCTTCCTCTATTCCAAGGGATGCTCTATTTGCTCCGACACGACAATGAGGAGAACGGCGTAACGTGCTGCAAAACAATCATCGATATCGTGCGCTCCTTTAAAGCCCTCTCTGAAGAGATTGTCGCAGATTTCTTCTCCATCCTACTCGAAATGTTTCGCAACATGAAATCGCTGGTCCAGGAGACGCTCTCCGAGGATTCTCCACGCTTAGACCCAAACGTAGTCTTTCCCTCTGTTCGAAGTTTCAAGGTCCTTGCCGAGATGGGCATGGTAGTCATGACCTTCATGCAATCTCACCGCGTTATGGTGACCACTGCGATGCAACCAACTATCCCTTTAACCCTCGAGGCTCTCGCCTTGGAATCTCCCGCTCAGAAGAAGGCGAGAGAGGACTGTGAAGCCATGGGTAACATCTGGGCCGGCGTCGCACCAACGATTAAAAACAACCAAGCCTACTCCGACTTCATTAATGCCCAGATTAAGGTAGAGTGATCCAAACAATGTCACCAGCAAACTCTCATAAACCCGGTAGTTGGTTTCCTACCTTACCTTCACCCTTCGTGGCATGGGAGAGCAATTTGAGACCTTTGGGGAAGCGCTCGTTCTCACCTCGCTGAGGCTCTGCCAAGACTGCCCTCCGAACGCCATTCTTTCGCGTAGAGTAAGCTTAAAGTCCCTCTCTTCCCCCCATCGTTGACTGGTCTCTGGCAGGATTTGATGATTGTTATGCGGCACATCTTCGCGGTGAACTCGAAGCGAAAGGCACTCATTAACCATCTAGATACTCTCCTCGATGAACGTGTCCTCTTGGGCACTAGCATTGCTTCCCAGGAATACTTACGGTCCGTCCTTCCTATGCAACCCGCGCGTCGCTTCACTTATTTTATCCTGCGTAGTTCCCAAGGATACTTTTCGGTCGTAGACCTCATCCACTATCTCCGTACAGAGTTGGAACCCGACCAACTATCTCGCTTTGCAGTCCTTTACCTTGGCCTCACGCATAACCCTTGCCTCACCATCAGCACCCATATCCTCAGTGCCAAGATGGCCTACAACTCCGTAGAAGTAATCGTTTCCAAGAGTACATCGTCGAAACACACCGCCGCGAAAGTATTGCTTGCAATGCTCGAGATTTCCACTGCGAAGCTCGAGAGTATGCTCACTGTTCACCAGGACATCACCACCCGAGCAGATAAGACGAAAAACAGCGAACCAACTGGATCGGACATGATTGCCATAGAAAAGTCCAGGCCATACGCGGTTGCGCTTTTCGCCAGTGAGAAGACGGAAAACATCTTACCAGGTCAGACACATGGCCCCCACTCACAGCATGGAATTAATGTGGAATTTCAGAGTATAAAATGCTTTACCGGACATTGGTTCATGGGTTCCGGACCTGCCTTAACGGATTACGAAAACTCGAGGTCCCCATCCCCGACGGTGGCCTGGTCAGCCGAATGTTTGACGCGGGTCTACATGGGCTGTCATTCTTTGACGGCCAGGATCGAGAAGTCAACGAGGCAATGGAGTGGTTGGCGCTCTGTTTCATGGAGATTAACCCACACATCGTCCAAGAGGTTTGGACACAGAAAATTGGAGTCTACGTCGAATGTGCCAAAAATCGAGTCTGGATTCTCGCCATTGTACAACAACTCCTCTCCCGAGACAATATCTCACCCACCCTTGTCCCAATCGTTCTCGACCATCTCATATCCAGGTTGCCTGAACTCGGCGAACTCGACGAGTCCGTAGCGGTGGCAATCATCCGTATGTTCAAGCTCGCGTTTGGTGCTGTAACCCTCTTTCCCGCGGACAACGAGCCTGTCCTTGCTTCTCGCCTTGGAAGGCTAATTATGGACTGCTTCCCCCTTGCGGCCAAGTCCCCTCATGGAACACACTACTTCCACCTACTTCGCGGACTATTTCGAGCGATCGGTGGCGGCGGTGGGAAGTTCGAGCTCATTTACAAGGAAGTACTCCCTCTCCTTCCGGAGATGCTTGAGTGCCTTAACCGACAACTTAATTCCTCTTCCGGATTCCATCGGGACCTGGTTGTTGAGCTATGCCTGACCGTTCCATTGCGACTCACACACCTATTACCTCACCTAACATACTTAATGCAACCCCTGGCGCTCGCGTTGCGTGGAGGTAACGAGCTGGTGTCCCAGGGTCTCCGGACGCTCGAGTTGTGCATAGACAACCTCACCCCCGACTTTCTGGATCCAACCCTGAATACCGTCCTCAGAGATCTGATGGAGGCTCTTCACGACCTACTTAAGCCCGTCCCCGCGAGCCATCACCACGCGCACACGACGATTCGGATACTCGGGAAGCTGGGAGGAAGAAACAGGAGGTTATTGGATCAGGAGCCGTTGCTGGACTATAGGCAATACTCCGACCCCGCCAAGATTAGGATCTCGTTTTCTGGGAATGTGACCACCTTGAATCTGGCGCCCGTGTCGAAGTTGGCTCTGAAAACCATTAGGAAGCCGCCGGCCACGATCCCGACTACCTCTAAGGCGCAATGTCAGGGGTACGCCTATGCATACCTCGAGAATTGTTTATCCGTTCTCGTTCAGGACGTACGTTCCGTACCGTTTGTGTCAAGTTAACACGTACTGATCCCCCACAGGGAGTGAAGGGCAGAGATCGGGAAGAGGTTTTCGTGCGGTGCTTGGAGGGAGTTTTTGACGCGGTCCACATCCCGGAACTCCAGACTCAAGCAGAGGCCTACGTCAAGAACCTCTCGCGCCACATTTTCGTGCAAGAGATCGCTGAGCGACCCTCCTCTGATAGTACCGCCCGTAGGTTCCCTGGGCCCATGCTTGCGTGCTATCTGGAAGCGTTCCCTGCTTCCTTGGCCCGCGAGAACGCCGTGGAGAAGACCAAATCCCAGGAACTCGCATCGTCCATCATCACCAAGTTGGTTTCAATGACCGTGGACGCGAGCTTCACCCAGGTCGATGTCCTGAGGATCCTACATCACATCGCGGGGAGGTTCAGCTCCCTCTGCCTGGAACCTGGTTGGCTTCGCAAGAGTGCCGGATGTGCCGGGATTAAGATCGTCGCGTGCATGCCTGGGCTGGGGCAGAAGTGTGTCACTGACCGTGACGTCAACGTTGTCCGCACATTACTGCACGTGCTCAAGGATATGCCTTACGATCTTACACGAGACGTCGATGAGGTGATGGACGTGATGACCCGTATCCTCCGCCTCAGCAGCGCGAATATGCCCCCAAGCCAACCTACTGACCAGCCACAACTCAACAAGCTCATGCACCTCACCAGCATCTTCTTCCAGGACTTGTCGAATTCCAACCCTATCGTCAGGAACGCCTCGCAGAAGTGCCTTCAGCTCCTGTCGGAACTCAACGACAAGAAACTCGTCGATTTGCTGATGCCGCTGCGCGACAAGATCTTAGCGACCCTATACACCAAACCCCTCCGCGCCCTCCCATTCTCAATCCAGATCGGCATCATCGAGGCAGTCCGGTACTGCGTTAGTTTGGAAACCCACTTCGTGGAATTGAATGATGAACTATTACGGTTGCTCCACGAAGTGTTGGCGTTGGCGGACGCAGAGGACGCGGCTCTCCTCGGGAGGGCAAACCCACGTCAGTCGTTAATTGAGATCACGAAGTTGAGGGTTGCTTGCATCAAGTTGTTAACCGCGTCTATGCCGATGACGGATTTTTTCGCCAAGCAGATCCAGACGAGACAGAAGTGGGTGTTTTTGTATCGTCCACGAGTCGTCGAAGCTTACGTTTCGGAATTTAGGGTCTCTTCTACCTATTTCAAGTCTCTCTACTCGAGCTCTCCAGAGATCAAGGAGGTCGCATACGAGGGGCTAAAGATGGTCATGTCCCACCAGAACAAGTTACCGCGAGATTTGCTGCAGACTGGTCTCCGGCCGATCCTGATGAACCTCGCGGATCCAAAACGACTCTCTGTTTCCGGTCTCGAGGGGCTTGCGCGCCTGCTCGAACTTCTGACGAACTACTTCAAAGTTGAGATTGGCTCCAAACTTCTCGACCACTTTAGATTCGTCGCCGACCCACAGATGTTACAAGCCTCGTCCAAGCTGCCTCTCCATGACAACGAAGGTATCAACAAACTAGTCCGTATCACCAATATCTTTCATCTTCTTCCCTCGACGGCGAACATGTACCTCGAAAGCTTGGTCAACGCGATCGTTCAGATCGAAGCACAGATGCAATTCTCGGGTCCGAGCCCGTTTACGACACCTCTGGCCAAGTATCTCAATAGGTACCCTGTCGATGCTATGGACTTCTTCATGAACCACATCCTCTTCCCCCGACACATTCGATCCTTGCGGAGCGTCCTCGAGACCAAGCTAGCCCCGCGCCTCTTGACAGAGATGGTTGCACGAGCCTCGGCCATCGTCATCGCTTGTTTCCAGACGACAGACCATAAACACATCATCCCCGGCTTGCTCCTCATTGACGACATCACATCGCAGGACGAAACACTCCTGATGTCGAACCAGTTCCTCGTCGATGGCCTTGTTCGACTCTGGGAGACACACATTCCTGCTCGTATGGAACATGATTTGGAAGCGGTCCTGGATGCATCTCAACGGGCAAACCTTCTGACCTCCATTTTCGTGAAGGCTCTCAAGCAAGCACCGCGAATCGACCTTATTTTTGAGATTACCACGATTTTCACCCACAACCTTCCCATCGAAACCCTCAGCCTGGCGAGATTCATCTACCAGCATGTAGCGTCATCAAACGATCTCTTCTACAAGAGGAGCATCCTCTTGCGGTTCTTCCCGTGGTTCAACGATCCCTCCATTACATGGGTTCGGAAAACGTACTTCATCCGGTACATCATCTCTCCCATGCTCCTTGTTCATGCCACGGCTTCGGATAACAAAGGCGGCCTTATCGACGAGGAGATCGTCAAGATGCTTCACAGTCGCATTTGGGCACCAATGAACATCAAGGACTCTTTCCCGGAGCAGGACGACGCGTTGAAGGTCGAACTCCTTCACCTTACATCCATCATGGTTCAGCATTACCCCCAGCTACTTATCGACGTCCAGAAAGTTATCATCAAGAGCACGTGGAACTACATCACAAGCGAAGACGTCGTGGTCAAATACACCGCTTACTTGCTCGCCGCACGGTTCTTCGAATCGTTCCCCACTCCGGAAAAGTTCGTCGTGCGGGCCTGGACTGGCCTACTGCGGCCACCGCACAACGAAGGAAGGGCCCTTGTGCGCCAAGCGCTGGACGTGCTCGCTGTAACGCTCCCTCGTTTACAATCCAACGACGGCGGTTGCCCTCAGTGGGCGAAAACCACCCGCAGACTGTTAGCTGAGGAGGGGGCCGGGATATCCCAGATCATGATCATCTATCAACTCATCGTCCGTCAACGAGACCTCTTCTACCCCGTTCGTTCGGTCTTCGTCCCTCACATGGTCAATTCGCTCTTCAAGCTAGGATTGGGAGGATCCAACACCCATGATTCGCGCCTGCTCTCCGTGGAGGTGGTTCAGGTCATGTTCGAATGGGAGCAGAAAGCGACTGGAGCGGGTGATGCGATGGCCGTGGATGAACCTGCCGGTTCGCACTGGGAGACGCCCACCAACTTCAAGGAAACTATGGTCAGTTACCTCTTGAGACTTGCGACCACTCCTTTGGAGGTGCATTCCAAGAACCTCGTGATCCCTCGTGCTCTCACCCTTCTCCGTTCGGTCCTGGGTCCGTCTGGTTGGAACGATGTGACCGTCAAGTTGGGTTTCTTCATTCGAGCGCTCGAGCAGGTATGTATTCAGCCTCTCCCCCGTTTCGGAACATTGACTTGTACTGTAGTTCGATTTCGCCCTTGAGCCTCAGTTGAGTCTTGCAGTCCAAGCAGCGAAGGTCCTGCAGGTCGTCTCTGCAGAGAAGAACGACGCCTGGTACACTTCGAACGCAGTTGCCCTTCAGAAACTGATCCGTAAAGGGATGACCTCCGACGATGCTAGCTTGCTTGAAGCCCTCCACCCAGTTTTCGATCGTTTGGCCCAGCTGTTCCCACTTCCAAAGGAGGGTGAAGAGGACCAAACGGGGATGGCAGAATTCTACGCTTGGATTCACTCTTCCATAATGGAGAGTCTCCTCAACAATACTTCCGTTCGTGGTGCCCTGCTCATGCTGAAATCTGTCACTCAAGCCGTGCCGGAGCGCCTCACTCCCTTCAGCGAGTTCTTGAACAAGTTATTTGGAAAAATAGCTAAGGAGCACGGCCAGCTTTCCGCTTCTACCTCATCCACACCAGGTGCCTATGAGAGTAGTGTGAAGATATTGATGAACATATTGGACATCTACAAGGTTTCCATCTCTTTCCTCGGGGCGGACAACCGTTTGAAGCTTATCGTTTCCATGGTTCACCTAATCTCTGTATCCAAAAGCGTACCCCTCTGTCGATATATCCTAGACATGGCGCGAGATTGGACTTTGGATCGTCGTGACGCATACCCCACGATGAAGGAGAAGGCGACGTTTTTTACGAAGATAATATTCGAATCTCGGCCGGACGTTCTAGAACCCTTCCACGAACTCATCTACGACATCTATACATCCCCAGCTTTGCGTCGTAGTGAACTCACGACACGCCTGGAGGTCTGCTTCCTCGTCGGTTGCCGTGCGAAGGACGTAACCGTTCGGGAGAAGTTCATCGATTTGTTGGACGTCAGCGTCCCCAGGTCGTTATCCAATCGGCTAACGTATATCCTTGGTGTACAAGGTTGGGAGGCTCTCAATGACCACAACTGGATATTCCTCGCTCTCCACCTCCTCTTCGGCACGCTCGACGGCGAGCAGTCCCTCGTCCCAAACTCCCAGGCTTTGTTCGCCAGGAACACTTCCACCTTCCCTCCCCATGTCACTACTTCCAACCTCATCCGCCCCATCCAACGCATCTTGTTCCTAGACCCTCAGACGTCTCACGAGGTCTGGGCCACGTTCTTCCCCGCCGTGTGGGCCTGTTTGTCGAAACGAGAACAAGGCGAGATGACCCAGCATATGATCACCACCCTCAGTCGCGAGTACCACATCAAGCAGGCCGACCTGCGCCCCAACGTTATTCAGACCCTACTGGCAGGTATCAACGGATGCTCTCCACCTATGCTCCTCCCACCACACTTGATCAAGTACCTGGCCAAGATGTTCGGTGCTTGGTATGTGTGCATTGAGATTCTCGAGAGTTACACGACCATCTCAGGCGATTCCTCACCTGACTCTGCCACCGTTTTCGAATCCCTCGCCGAACTGTACGCGGAACTCGCGGAAGATGACGCATTCTATGGCCTGTGGCGCCGTGGTTCTTACTACCAAGACACCAATATGGCTCTGGCATTGGAACAGAGTGGTATGTGGGAACAAGCCGCCACTCTATACGAGAATGCTCAAACAAAGGCGCGTTCTGGGGCAATTCCTTTCGTCGACCACGAATACACGTTGTGGGAGGACCACTGGATGCTGTCTGCCGAGAAGCTGCAGCACTGGGACATCCTCTACGATCTTGCGCGTGGGGAGAACAATTACGAGCTGATGCTGGAGAGCGCTTGGAGGATCAAGGACTGGTCGGACGATATGGAATCGTTGGAGGAGCAGGTCCATCTTCTTCCTGAGGTTCCCACACCTCGTAGTCGCGTTTACGAAGCATTCCTTGCCCTTCTCAAGTTACCCGCTGCTCTGGACAAGAACGTAGAGTTCACCAAGATTCTGGAAGACGCGATGCAGCTTTGTCTCAGGAGATGGGTTACCCTACCACCACACCTTTCCGCTGCGCATATTCCACTCCTCCAACACTTCCAACAATTCGTCGAGCTGCAGGAGGCGGTCCAAATATTCGGCTCCCTCTCCGCCACTACCGCTCAGAACCTGGAGAAGAAGTCTGCTGACCTCAAAATGGTATTGCAGCTCTGGAGAGAACGCCTGCCCAACCTCTGCGATGACGTCAGCATTTGGAGTGACCTTGTGGCTTGGCGACAGAACGTCTTCAACGCCATCAACAAGACATACCTCCCACTCATCCAGACTTCAGGCCAGGGCGGCACCGCCGGAACTAGCACCAACACGTTCGGTTACCGAGGCTTCCACGAAACTGCCTGGATCATCAACAGATTTGCCCATGTTGCTCGCAAGCACGATCTCTTGGATGTCTGCGCGAACTCCCTCAACAAGATCTACACACTACCGAACATTGAGATTTCCGAGGCGTTCCTAAAGCTCAGAGAACAGGCCCGTTGTCACTACCAACGCCCTAACGACCTTCAGGCAGGGTTGGATGTCATCAACAACACCAACCTCATGTACTTCTCCGCCGCGCAGAAGGCTGAGTTCTTCACTCTCAAGGCGATGTTCCATGCCAAGGTTGGACGGACGGAGGAAGCGAGTAACGAATTCAATCACGCGATCCAGTTGGACCTCAATCAAGCGAAGGCTTGGGCAGCCTGGGGCAAGTTCAGTGACACCATGTTCAAAGACAACCCGACGGAAATGATCTACGCTGGTACTGCGGTCACTTGTTACCTGCACGCCGCCGGGATCTACAAAAACAACAAGAGTCGTCCTCTGTTGACCCGGGTGCTGTGGCTTCTAAGTGTTGACGACGCCAACTTTACGATCTCGAGATCGTTCGATACGTACAAGGGAGATGCCGCGTTCTGGTATTGGATTACGTTGATCCCTCAGCTTTGTCTTTCCATCTCCCAGCGGGAAGTGAAACAGGCGAGATACATCCTGCTGAATCTCGCCAAATTGTTCCCCCAGGTATGCAACCTCACACGTACAACCTCGCTCAGAACTAATCGCTCTACTAGGCACTCTTCTTCCCACTGCGAACAACGAGGGAGGATATGATCTATGTGAAACGGGCAGCAATGCGTGCCATGAGTGCAAACCAAGCTCAGGCTCAGGTTTCTGTTCAGGTCGCCCAACCACAAGCCGATAACAACCAACAATCCCAGCCTGTGGAGATCAAGGATGTCACAATGTCCGAAGCTAACGCGGAGAACGCACAAGGGGAAGGTAAGGGATGGACACCAATCCCCGGCCCTTACTAATCCCCCCCAGTGAATGGCACCACCCAAACCGCAACCCAATCGGAAACCACCGCTGCATCGGTCCCGCTCCGCGGCGCCTGGGACCATATCGAGGAAGTGAACCAGATTCTGAAGACAGCATTCCCACTCCTCATCCTCTGTATGGAAACTCTGGTTGACCAAATCAACTCGCACTTCAAAGTTTCTGGGGAGGAAGATATCTATCGCTTGATCTGCATGCTCATGCAGGATGCTATCCAGGTAAGGCGGTGATTTTGTTGGCATGAGCGCACGTTAATGTGTCCTTTAGAACTACGTTCTTAGGATGAACGTTCCAGACGACGACGGCATGGTTCTTCCGATGACCATGGCGACCCTCAAGAAGATGGCCTCGAACCTCCCATCCTTCGCGAGGGTATGTGATCCTCACATCACGCACCACGATTCTAATACGACCCCCGAGCAGAAAGAGTACGAGGAAGACTTCTTGAAGACTCCTTTGACACATTACGAGTACCTGCGTCGATTACAGAACTGGAGAGACCGCCACGAGCGCCTTCTTGACTCCAAGCCCCGTGAACAATCACTCGACCTCCTCAGTCACTACTTGGTCGATTTCCAATACACCAGGTTCGACGATATTGAGGTCCCGGGGCAATATCTCGAGGTACGAAATATCATTGATGCGGTCCAGTCACGGAACTAACCCTCAACAACAGGACAAGGACAATAACCAGAACTTCGTTAAGATACAGAAGTTCGGGCACAAATTCGAGAACTGTAGATCACATGGTTATTGTTGGCGGAGGTTCAGCATGCATGGAAATGATGGCTCTGTCACGACGTTTGCTGTCCAGTTACCCTCAGGTCGACATACGAAACGAGAGGAAAGGGTCACGCAGTTGTTTAGAACTTTCAATGGGTGAGACCTGCCCAGTACTTCTGGGCCCTTTGGTTGCTGACTCCTCTGAAGTGCCCTATCCCGGAAGAGGGAGACAAAGAAGAGAAACCTTCGCTTCCACCTTCCTGCAGCCATTTCGTGCAGCCCAAGCCTGCGGTTGATCCAGAACGACTCGTCTTACATCACCCTTGGGGACATCTACGATCAACATTGCGAGGACTCTGGTATCACTAGGGAAGAGCCGGTACTTATGATCGGGGAAAAGGTCAAGACCGTCCTCCGAGATTATAAGACTTCCCACGGAAAGATGGTATGCCAGTTTGCCCCCTCCGCAGCTTTTATTCACCCTCGAATAGCCAAGCAAGTCGGAGTACTTCACCCTGAAGACAGAGGTTCTCTCTGAGGTGACCAACAAGCTTATGCCGGACGATATCCTGCTCAAGGCAAGTCCACCCACGCCCATGCTTTCTCATCCAGTTGCCTCACGTCCACACCACAGTATATGGTAAAGACCATGAACAGTCCTGCGGAGCTGTGGAGGATGCGGAAGCAGTTCACCACCCAGCTTGCTGCAACATGCTTCATGACCTATATCCTCTGTTTGACGAGCCGACTCCCCTCACGATTCCACCTGTCGCGGGCGACCGGTCAGATCGCGATGAGCGAGTTACTGCCGTCTACGTCTAGCCAAGCTCCGGTATTCGCCTCAAGCGATGTTGTCCCGTTCAGGTTGACGCCAAGCTTGCAACGGTTCATTGGTTCTGTCTTCCAAGAAGGGATCCTTGTCCCAAGTTTGATGGCGATTGGACGAGGTTTGACCGAGCCAGAGGTAGGAATGACGCCTCTTGATCCTTCGTGATCGTTAATGCTTTCTGCGTTTAGTTTGAGCTCGAGCAGCAACTTTGCCTATTCAGCAGGGATGAAGTCATGACTTGGCTTCACGGTAGAGGGAAGCCCTGGACATTCGACTTGTCGTTTAGGACGAGCGTTGCCGATAGCATCAAGGGTGTCGTGACAAGAGCGGAGACCCTTGCTTGTAAACTTGAGCGCGAACAGGTGAGTATCCATCGAACTCAGTTTACCATCATTGGGCTGACGAGTCGTTGTGTAGGCTGCCCAAAGTCCTACTTCACCCAACGCGAGAGTGATCGTCCATACAGTTAAGAGCCTCGTGGACACGTCGACAAGTCCGGTCAACTTGATGAAAATGACGGAGATCTTCGTACCCTGGTTTTAGAGATACTATCAGATCGCGTATAACTGTTCCCATCATCCGCCACACAACTCATATCCTCGGGCATAACCATACTCGTTTGTACTTTTAAGCGCATAATCATAATACCGATGTCCCAAAGGTTCGCCGGTTCCAACCTTGCGTTTGCATAAACTGGTCGATGAGCTGTTCGCTCTCCAGCATCATCTGCGAGAAGGGAGGTGTGAGTGGGGATAATCAGAAGGAAGGTTCGGCGGGCATACCTCTTCGGCCATTTTGTAAAGGTCAGAGTCGGGTCGGTTGTACATCATCGAATTTGCGAACATCAAATAGACATCCCTCTGGTACTCGAGGGAGTTGGCGATCTGACCATCTCTCGTTCTCGTTTTGATTGCCTTGAGGTCGATTGGTCGCCGGACGATCTCGTAATAATCCGGTGCGTCCGAAGCCTTCACTGGGCCATGGAAGATGCTTCCATTTCGAAGCTGGCATATCTGGCTGTGGAGAATACCCACGACGTACTGGAATTTTCGGGAACCTGGCTCCGAGGTGACACCACGTCGCTTCTTGGTTGGCGCTGAGAAAAAAAGGGGGTAAAGGGGCGAAGGGGTTAGGGAGAGTGGACAGAATGCGGACAAGTTCCGCTGGTAGCACAGGGACACCTCACCTGGCTCGGGTTCACTTTCCTCGAAGGGTTCAGAGATTTCTCTTGACTTCTTTTTCTCCCGCTTCGGGTCCGCCTCAGCCTCGGCTTTACGTTTGCCTGTGGGGTGTGAGCACTGAATCAGCATTCCTGTGCAAGTCAGCATCACGACGGGGGACGACGGACCTCGACGCGTTTGGACCCCGGTTTCAGGTTCATCCTTTTCGGAAGCGACTACCTCTTGGGCTCCTTCTTGGGCTTCCTCTTGTTCTGTTTCGTCATCCGCAGGCGTTTTTTCCAGAGGAGCGGGAGGGGAAGGAGGCTGATCCGGTTCCGTCACACCCCCGTCATCTATTCCTAGGGTGTCAATAAGCCCGAAAGGGGGGGTGAGGCTCCGAACAGACCTTCGGCATCCCGTTCCTCTGGATCCTGCTCAGTGAACGGTGACTGCGGCTCTGCTTCCTGCGGCTCTACCTCCCGTGGCTCTACTTCCCGTGGCTCCGCTTCCCGTGGCTCCGTTTCCCGTGGTTCCGTTTCCAGTGGTTGCGTTTCCAGTGGCTCCGCTTCCTGTGGCTCCTGAACTGGTTGGGCGGACCCTTCATTCATAACCTCGACCCGCTCCTGAGCGGTATCCGCTCCCTCGGTTGGTTTCGGCGAGGATGGGATAGAGGTTGGAGTCAGGTGTAGGTCGACTTCCTCTTCTTCCAGCACTTGGCTGACTTGCTGTGCAACGGGTGGTTCATCCGTTGTAGCGTCTGAATCGTCGATAATGATTGGCTCATCCTGCTGTGGAGACCCTATATCGATCATAGACACGTCTTCGATTTCGATGGTCGGTTCCTCGATGACCTCCGTGACTTCCGGTGTAGGTGGCGCTTCGGGGATCGGCTCTGGAGAGACTATACCTAGAGCGGTCTTGATTCTCTCGTCCCATAGCCCAGAGCGAATTTCTTCGATTTCCGTAAGCAGAGTCCTGGTAGTTAGGACGGCCGTTAATGATGATCCGGGAACGCGAGACGCGAAACCCACACACTTGAACCGGGTCTCCTCTTGGAGTATGAGGTCGCGGAGTTCCATCACACGGGCTTTATAATGGACCTCGGCCAATTGCCGATTCACACTAGCTGGGTAGCTGTGAGCCTGTGCGGGTCGCGCGCGCATACGAATGGTTGAGTGTCGTACCGCGTGGTTTCGCGTTATCTTTACCCAGACTCGACCACATTTTCAGAACGCGGTGTAACAGCATATGGTGGATGAGCGCTCACCTATCGAATCCCGCAGCATGCATCATACTAGCGTAGATTGAGCTGCATATCTGGGCGTACCCATATCATGTTGATGCTACGGCAATTACGGAGGATGTGGGCATACCAAGGGGTTGAAGTAGGACTTTGGCCGCCCAATGAGGGGGTGGTTGGAGATGATCTGAGAAACCTTTGACCAGTCGTTCGCGCCCTCCTGGTACACCGCCTGGGCGAGCAGGAGCCGCTCGGTGTTGGTGAGCTGGTCCATCGGAGGTGAGGGTGTGAGAACGAATTTCTTATTCAGGACATCGCCGCAAGCGGTGCGTCACCCGCCTCCCGCTCATTCCTTTTTCAGTCACTGGTTGCCCCTCCGCAGTCTCACGGCCTCTCCCTCAACCGCCACCATGAAGTACCTCGCCTCGCTCCTCGTCCTCCTCCCCCTCGCCACCGCCGAGGTCGCCAAACTCAAGCTACACAAGATTCCTCAAGTCTCCCAGAATCCCGCTCTCGAGACCGCGTACCTCGCTTCCAAGTATGGCGCCCCCCAACCTCAACTTCCGCTGATGGGTGCTGGTGGCTCTGGAAGGCGCCTCCGCGTTGATGACCAGGGTGAAGACTTCTTCTGGACCCAGGAGGACGCTTCCAAGCCGGGCCACACCGTTCCTTTGACTAGTACGCCTTTGCTCCTCCGCTCATGCACCGCAAGACCCTAAACGCGGATAGACTTTATGAATGCGCAGTATTTTGCCGAAATATCTTTGGGAACTCCCCCGCAGAGTGTAAGCCGTCTCCTGTCTTACTCCCGCCGACTAGTTCTCACAGTCCGTCTAGTTCAAGGTGATCCTCGACACGGGGTCCGTTATTCCCCGCATACGTCACAGACGCCGGCATCTCATCATTTGTCGGCTTTAGCTCGAGTAACCTTTGGATCCCCAGCTCCAAATGCACGTCCATTGCATGCTTCCTCCACTCAAAATACGATTCCGGTGCCTCTTCGACCTACACAGCCAACGGCACTGATCTTGAGATCCACTATGGTTCTGGTTCCATGGAAGGCTTCGTTTCTAACGACGTTTTCAAGATGGGCGACCTCACGGTGAATGGCATGGACTTTGCTGAGGCTACCAAGGAGCCAGGTCTTGCCTTCGCCTTTGGCAAGTAGGTCACCCCTTTCAACCCCTTGAACTCCCCTTTTTGACACACGGTATTTAGATTCGACGGTATCCTCGGCCTCGCTTACGACACCATTGCTGTCGATCACGTCGTCCCGCCGTTCTACTACCTCGTGAACAAGGGCCTTGTTGACGAACCTGTGTTTGCTTTCCGTTTGGGAACCTCCGAGGAAGACGGAGGAGAGGCCACCTTTGGTGGTATCGACAGCTCCGCCTACAAGGGCAAGCTCACATACGCCCCCGTGCGCAGAAAGGCCTACTGGGAGGTTGAATTGAACAAGATTGCCTTTGGCAATGATGACCTTGAGCTCGAGAACACTGGCGCTGCCATTGACACCGGTAAGTCGATGTCCATCAGCCGCATCCCTGAATGTCATTGTGATACACCCATTCGCAGGCACCTCCTTGATCGCTCTCCCCACCGACATTGCTGAGATGCTCAACACTCAAATTGGTGCTAAGAAGTCCTGGAACGGCCAGTACACCGTTGATTGCAATACTGTTCCCAGCCTCCCAGACCTCACCTTTTACTTCGGCGGCAAACCATACCCTATTAAGGCTACCGACTACATCTTGAACGTGCAAGGTACATGCTTGTCAGCATTCACCGCAATGGACATCGTCTTGCCAGATGGCAGCACTATCTGGATTGTTGGTGAGCGTCTGCAGCAGAACAGAGCCACATGTGTCGCGAGCGCTAACGGATATCCTGTGCAGGTGACGTCTTCCTCCGTCGCTATTACACAGTGTATGATCTCGGTCGCAACGCCGTCGGATTTGCTGAGGCCGCCTAAGTTCTTTCATTCCCTGTTTACGCAACCTGCCCTGCCCTGTAATGGCAAGTATTACTGTACATTGGCAATACCATCACCTTGTTTCTCCCCTGCCAATACTCAAGGCTCCGAACGGAGCATCGATTTGACTCACTGGAGAGCATAGGCACCGTGAAGAGATGAACTAATGTCGCCCTGTCAAGATGGTACCGCGCTGAAGGTCACGAGGGTGATCCAGGCGCTGAGCCAACCGTATGGGACGGAGCAAAAGCGGGCGCAGTTCACCAGATTGGCAGGTGCTGTACACCCGTATCCAAGGATGCATCGGGCGCACTGTGCAACAGTGAGAAACCGATGAGCGCGCCGGATACCATCGTGGCTACTTTGCCACGTCAGCCCACTGCTGTGCACGGCTTCACTGTGCGTCCGTTTGTATTTTCGTTCATACGGCGGTACCGTCGTCTAATTTGACAGCGTTCCTAGGATCACAATATAATCAAGTTACCACGGATCCGGCGCTGTGTGACTCCAGAACGGTGCCCAGCACCGGTTTTATCGCATCCTGTGCCGTCGAATCGATCCCCTTTCACATATATAAAATCTTATCTCGTGAGGTCCCAGTTGTTTCCCTCACTCAACCATCCCCACCAACTCACTCATCCCACCTGCAATGGCCAGACACACTAAGCCCGTCTCCTCTCATGTCGAGCAGACCAAGCCTAAGAAGCAGGTCAAGTTCTTCATCCCCTCCGAGTCACCTCTCCCAATCTCCCTCTCTCCCGTCCCCAGTACCCCGTCTCCGGCTTATTCACAATCATCCCTGCCATCCACCACTGGGCCCTTTACACCCCCCACTCCCAATGTACCACTACCACCACACGCATTTTCTCCCCTGAAGAAGAGCCCAGTCGTTCCCCATTTCGTCGCGGGAACACCAACTTCACCTGCCCCGCCCTCTCTTCATGACCTCCTTGCCGACCCTCAGGGTGTTCGTCTTGACATCGCCTGGCCACCGCACCCAGACCGGGTCCGCGTTCACCACTCCCACCTTTCAATGGCCGCTACCCACCCACCCGCTAAGGTCATGAAGGTTGTCGCACCCGGACTTCCTTGGAGCATCACCGTTGAGCCTACCGCTACCTCCGCCCCCTTCGTCACCGTCTTGGACGTCCTGCACGCCTTGTACGCCAGCCTCCACAAACCCATTAAGCAGGCCGAGTTCGACGCCCTCTCCCATTCTTACAGGGACATGATCTCCAAGTCCTGGCATAACCGACTTGACGCGATCCCATACCCTCCCGAGGCCAATGCCGAGAAGGCACGGGGGGTCCGACGCATGGATTTCTTGCTGGGGAAGACTTCCATTAAGCGGTTGAGGTACCTCAGCGTTTCGAACAAAGGCGAGGTCACCTGGCTAGTCGACTTTGGGACATAAAGTCGAGCACCCCCACTCCACTGTTCATCGGTCAAGGAAATTTTGTGGTCTCGTTTGGCTCCATTACTTCTATAAGGTTTCACCACCATCACACCCCCTCAAGCGGTTCGCCTGCGCGCAGCCGCTGCTCACTCCAGCACCCTTTCCACTTCCGAGTTTATCGGTTTTTTCCACCTCCGTAGTAATTGCCTCTTGTTAAGTCAAAAGGCCGTGGGGTTACTGGACAATCAAGTAAGTTATTCGTCTATTTCCCCTCGACCACCGTCCAGACTTCTAATCTGGTCTTTCCTTTCAGTCTTCCCATTCAATTTTATCCCTTGCTCTGTACCACCCATCCACCGCGGGGCGATTCCCCAGCGTTCGTATTCTCCTCGAAGGACCCTTATTCGAGTAGCTACTTTTCGCATCTGGCGCGATGGTCACCAGTAAACACGCCACCACATTGGCTGTAACACCACACCACACCACTCGAAAACAAATGTAACATACATAGTCCTCTTGTCCCTTTATGGAATATGTTGTATGAGCCTTTCGAGGCGACCACACCTCACGCTGTCCGAGGTCTCCATTCTTGTGAATTGGAGTATCACGAGATCACGATCGCTCGTATACAGACGGTGGTATGTAAACCCCGAATCTAGTCACCTCGAATCTTCTCGAACACCGGGATGGTCGGAAGTGGCGTGATTCGATCTCGAACTGACAGTCCAGTCGAGCGGGTCCACGTAGTCCGCAGCAGCAGGAATGTACCCACGTCTTTTGACACGCATGGGCGACCGAGCGCACCGTCTAACGTGTCGGAGATGTCATCGGAGAACTGGGGGACTGCTGCGGAACGTCTCTGATGATCTACAAGGATCCTCGGGTGACATCTCGATGACGAACGAAGGAGTGCTCGGCCCGGCCACGGTTCACTAACTGCGGGTAGCTATGGACGCTTTCTGCCCGCCTGGAGAGCGGGAGTTGTCTCAGTTAATCCGCAGGCCGGGCGGCGCGAAGAGGACGGAACGGGTTGACTGCCAAGTCGTGACCGTGTGACCCGCTGCCGCAATCATGGCTGACGACGCGCCCTCGAGTTCTGTACCACAAACAGGCGATATCTTCACTCCGTCTCTCACAAACCTCCTGCGCAAACCTCCATCGGCATCAAGGCTCGCACTGTGCCGGAAGGAGCTCTTGTCCTTGTCGTTTGGCTGGCCCTTGCATCGTGTAAAGGTTCTAGAAGGTCACACCGGGTAGGTTACCATAACTGACGACCGAGATCCCCCCCACCCCCTCGACCCTACGCTTTTTGGGAAAGACAGCCTTTGTTAACGAACCTCCGTTTCCAAACTTTTCGATGCAAGATGTGTGAACGCGCTGAGTTGGACAAGTGATGGAGAAACCTTGATCTCAGGAGGAGACGACACTACGTTCGTATTCCCACCCATTGTGTGTGCTCTTTGACCCCCAGTTTGGACTTCACACCCCTCTCTGTGCCCCTTTGCTCATGGCTGTACACCACAATCAACCAGTGTCCGATTCTGGCGAATGTCGGAAGACAAAGGTGGCCCAGAGGATGAGTATCCCTTTGTCTGCTATCACAAAATCCAAACGGGACATCTGGACAACATCTTTTCTGCAAAGGTGCTGCCGTTTTCAACCAGGCTGTGCGTACTGTCCTCTCTTTAATTGCCTCTTTGTTGTTGCCTTGGAACCATAAATTGATGAATGGGCGCGGCTGTACAGGGCTACCGCGGCGAGGGATGGCTTAGTTAAGGTTTTCGACGTTGGTGCGGAGGTAACCACATTCGACTCCACCTCGTCGCATTCGAAAGGGTCTCCCACGCACTCGGACTGGAAACAAAGGACAATCGAGTGCCATTCTGGCGCCGTGAAAAGAATCGCGACAGAACTGAGTCCGAATGTGTTTCTCACCGTTTCGGAGGTCAGTGCCACAATTCGAGAGTACGTGATCACCAGGGCTGAAAATGCGGAAAAGGATGGTACTGTGCGACAGCACGACCTGAGGGCTCCGGTTCACCAGTGTGAAGCCCAAGGGGCGGTTTGTTCGACACCGCTACTGAAGTTGCCTCATCGCCTGTTTTCTATGTCAATGGCCCCCTCTGCACCGCACCAACTCGTCGTTGCTGGGGACGACCCATATGTATGCATCGTCCACTTATCTCGAGCGTTGTTCTGAGCTCATCCAACGAAGGGATACCTCTTTGACCGCAGGCAAATTGGTCGGCTCCTACAAGCGGAGTGGGGCGTTCCCGAGGAGGACGGCAGTCTCACCACATGTGTCAGGCGATTCTCAAGCAAGGCAAAACCCTCACCGTACGATTACATTACCGCAGCAAGGGTATCGTCGAGTAATGGTCATGAGGTGCGCATATCACATCGTGTAATCACAACTACGTATCGTAATAGGGTCATCAGGTTATCTTATGTGAGTGTATATGGTGCGCTCCCATCCACCAGGCTCGAGTTTACCGGATGCGCCAGCATACGGTGGTCACTCGGTTTATCTGTTCTCTACTCTGGATGATCCCGCGGAGGAGTCTCTGAGGACCCCGTCCCCGATACTGTCACCCAATTCAAAGCTGGGGAAGACAGGTGGTGATTCTCCATTGGCGAGACCGGGCGATCCCATAGCTGGAGACGCCTCGCCTACAAACGGCTGTACTCCGTCTGATCACGAGGACGTGCAAATGGACGAAAGTGGCGACCGGGAAGGGAGTGAGGAGGAAGGAGAGGAAGGAGGGGACGACGTGGAAACGAAATACTCCGAAGTTCCTGTGGTCCTCCCGCGACGGTCGTTCAAAGGCGTGTCAAACTTGCGGACGATCAAGGACGGTACGGTGTTCGCGTTCGTGAATTGGCGAGGGATCCGGTTGCTGACGACAGAATCATTTGCAGTAAACTTTGTCGGACCAAATGATGAGTTTGTCGTCTCTGGTTCTGACGAGGGTTATTTCTTCTTGTGGAGAAGAGAAAGCGGCGCTCTGCACGGGATATACGAGGGCGATGGGAGCGTTGTGAACGTTATCGAGGCCCACCCCACTCTTCCGTTACTTGCGGTGAGCGGTATTGACCACGAGCCCAAGGTGAGTCCGCCTCTTGCGAGGATTTGTTACCTGAGACTCACGCTACGGTTCAGTTGTTTAGCCCCCGCAAAGGGGCGGACGAGTGGTCGAGGCTCGACAGGGCAGAGAACATCGTCAGTAACAACATGGGCAGTGTTGTCGTTCCTCCGATACTCTCACTCCTCCAGGAGCTCGTCAACGCAAGGGGGGAAGGCTCGGCGGACCCTTCTCAATGTACGCACCAGTGAAGAAAGTAGAAATGAGATCATGTTGTATCACTACCGTTGTATCTTATCTGCCAACCCATGTTGTGTCCGACACGCTTCCGGCGATAGGGATTGCCAATTTCTGACTTGTCACACTGACCTGGGCGACCAGCGATGGCCCCAATCCGCAAACCACGAGCATTTTTTTCAACATCCAGCCCGCTCGTTTCGATGGAGGTCGGCTGTTTGGGCAGGATTTGGAGAGTAGGGGTGTTGAGCGAGGACGAGAGAGGGACGGGGCAACTGTCCGCCTGGGGTTGTGACAACCCACAACGCCTTCCTACTATCCGCGACCGCGGATTCATCGGCACACCGAACGCCATCGCCACTGTACGGACCCAGTCTCGACGCTCGCTCTCGAGGTCGACGACGGAACAGGAGCAGGTTTGTCTTCAAGCCTCACGGCCACTTAATTCCACGCACAATCCGTCGCGTGAGTCGTTTTTCGCATTTGGTCTCGCCCTCCCTAGACCCGTGCCGTGGCTCAGCGCTGACCCTCCTCCTTCACTTTTTTCTCTCTCCGCGCTTCAATCCTCAAGTGCGCAGGGCTGCGTGGGTTCACCCTCTCGTAGATTCCCACTGCAACCTTTCGGTCTTTTGTGCGGAAAACTCGTGAAATCGTTCAACCCGTGCGCTTGCAGTTTGCAAAAGGTGACAGACACCCTTGACTCTCTCTTCTTTCCTCAAACCACTCACTCACGACGCCTGCACCAGCGCGACCATGAACAACACACATTCGGCAGGTGGTGGCACCGGCGGCGGGAACACCGGAGGGGGGAGGAAACGTCGAAATCACAAACCGCATCAACAGCGCAACAACTCTCGTGAAGCTGCCTCATCAGCCGTCTTGCTGGACGACCCCAACGATCTCAACTACTCCGTTCACCATTCTCACTCCTACACCGCCGTCGCTTCGTACGACATGAGGAGGGACCCGACCCAGTCACGTAACAGACGTGGAGACGTCGACAACTGGCAACAGAGGGGAGAACCTTCGCATTCCGTGCATGACCGTGGTTACGACGATCCTCCTAGGCGCAACGGCGGCGGAAGGAACTCTTACGACAGGTTAGATAGGGATTCTGAGGGTTGGAACACCACGGTCGATCCGTATGGGACACCCAGCAGGGACTGGCAACCCACTGAGGGGTACCCTCCTCCACAAGGCTACGCTTCCTATGGCGACGCTGGGTACAACTCTGGGCGGCGGGCCGTGGGTTACGAGTGGACTGAGGAGGACCGAAGGTTACCGCCGGAAAACGGACGTCGCTTTGTGGATGACGGAACGCGAGGGTGGAGAGACGGTGGCCAACAGCAACGGTTTGTGTCTGACTCTGGTTGGGACAGTCGGTTTGTCGAGAACCGGGAAGCTGTTCCGTACTTGGACGAACCCCGACTCGATGAACCACCTCGGAACTGGGAACCCGCCCCTGGCTGGAAACAGACCCAACACGGCCGCCCGAACCATCAAAACCGGAATCAGCGCAATCAACAACGACAGGGAGACGGCAACGCCAACCAGTCTGGTAACTTCAATAACAGGAATCGACAGGGCAAGAAGGGGAAAAAGTGGAAAAACAAGGATAAGCAGCGAGGGGAGTGGAAGCAACAGCAGCAGCAGCAGCAGCAACAACAACAACAGCAACCGCAACCGCAGGATGACCAGAACCCCAACAAGTTCGTCTTCTGTTCACTCTCCTTCAGCTTGAACGCGTCTCTGAACCCATAGGAACTTTCCAGCTGGACGCGGCGTGATACGAGCCAGGTATCAGGTGTCAATCAGATACCGCTCAAGCGTCGACAGCAGCGTTCGAGATCGCGGTCTGGGTCACCTACAAACTCCTTCTACTCTCGACGGAGTTCTCATGGGGGCCGGTCGCGGTCAAGGTCGCCATCGCCAAAGCGTGTACGACATAGCGTCAGCCCTTCCAGGCACGACTCCAGTCCCGTCAGCAAACGTCAGAAGTGGAAGAAGAACCGGCACGGTGATAACCAACAGAATCGTGAGAGGGGACGTGCTCGACGGAGGAGCCCGTCCCCTGCGTGTTCAGTCTCATCAAGGAGCGTCAGTTCCACTTCGAGTCGCAGCTCTGGGGCTGGAGACCGACCGCGGACGTTACACCGTCTTCCGACGGCGACAAATGTCCGTGATATCGACATTACATTGTCGATGTCTAAAACTGCTGCCGCATGGGACCACTCCCCGAAGAACACACGTCGTGGACGGGAACAAAGTACCAGTCCAAAAGTCGAGGTGAGTTCCAAACCCCAGAAGTGTTCACGCGTTTTGCCGACCACACGTCTCACTCAAGCGGACGAACAAGCGACCAATGCTTGAACCCAACCCAAAACTCAATTTCGGGACCGATATGCCTCCACCCCCTGTTCCACGGACTTTCCACCAGCCTGGTGCCGAGGGCCCTCAGCAATTAGCCGTTCCATCATCTGCGAAGGGGAAGAAGGCTGGTTTCAGACCGATCGGTTCCGCGAACTCCTCGCTGCGCCAATTCTTCCCTGCTGATGACGACGAAGAGCCTATGCTCAAGCCACGCGACCAAGCAATGACGCCACCCCGTACTTTCCAAGACCCCCATGAACGCGATCTAGATCGCGAACCGGAGCCCGTGCAGGAACGTGGGTCCTCGGACCGGATGTCGATGGAGATGGATATGAGCACCACCCCTCCCCATGAGCCTGCACGTCGGAATGTTTACGAGCAGCCGACACAAGAGAACGGGCCCCCACGCTCGCCGTCGCCCACATGGTCACCTGCGTTTGCCTGGGAGGAGCCGCGAGAGGCATTCTCGATTATGACGCAGGTTGGGGAGGGTACGTTCGGAAAGGTCTACAAGGCCCGAAACAACACCACCAATGCATTCGTGGCGTTGAAGAGAGTTCGGATGGAGGCTGAGAGGGACGGGTTCCCTGTCACCGCCATGCGGGAAATCAAGCTCTTACAGTCTCTGAGACACGACAACGTGGTGAGGTTGCATGAGATGATGGTCTCAAACGGTTCGTTCTCGCATTGATTCCCAGGGCACCTCATTAATTCATGAATCCAGGATCCGTCTACATGGTGTTCCAATACATGGACCATGACCTTACCGGGGTCTTGTCTCAGACCCAGTTCACCTTTACCGATGCTCAGCTGAAGAGCCTATGCCAGCAAATGTTGGCGGGTCTATCGTACCTCCACCAGAAGGGTGTTATCCACCGTGATATCAAGGGATCCAATATCCTGGTTAACAGCCGCGGGGAATTGAAACTCGCCGACTTTGGCTTGGCAAGGTTCTATCAGAAACGGCGACAGAGCGATTACACGAACCGAGTGATCACTCTGTGGTATCGCCCGCCAGAACTTCTGTTTGGCACGACAGTCTATGGACCCGAGGTTGACATGTGGAGCGCGGGGTACGCCATACATTTCTTCGCTTCCTTTTCTTGTTACGTGTGTAAAACGACTCACGATTAATCACCGGACGATAGGTGTATCATGCTAGAATTGTTCACGAAAAAACCGGTGTTCCAGGGGACTGACGAGATTCACCAGTTGGACGTGATTTACAAGGTCCTTGGTACTCCAACTCCGGAACGGTGGCCCGGGGTTACGACGATGCCATGGTATGAGCTCGTAAAACCGAAGGAGGTGATCCCGGATCCATTTAGGGATCTGTTCAAGAAGTGCGTTCCGCTCGTGGACCCCCCTCCCTTCGTTTCTGACGGGGTCCTTTAGGTGGCTCTCGCCGTGCGGCATGGAATTGGCGGAAGAGCTGTTACGTTACGATCCGTCGAAGAGGATATCTGCTGCTCAGGCGCTCCAGCACCCTTATTTCACACGAGAGCAACCGCCGCCGGAGCAACCGACTGGGTAAGCATAGAAGTGTTATGGAAACACGGTTATAGTTTTGCTCACCGGGTTTTTTGATAGCCTGATCACGTTGGAGGGAGAATGGCACGAGCTGGAGACAAAGAGGGAGAAGGCCAGGAAGCGCAAGAAGGAAGCCGCAGGCTGATCCTGCGCTCCCAAATCTTGACATCCTCGATTCGACCCAACCCTCTTGCCTTTTTCTCAGCGCGTACCCTCCGCTCCGCATGCACGCAGTTTATGGTTCAGTTTCTTTACCGGACTCGCGCTCCCTCATTTCTGATGCTATTCTTCGCGTCTTTTTACCGCTTCGTCCGGTTCATCATACAAGTAAAGTACATCGCACGTTATATCCTCGTACTTCCCCACTGTCGATTCTCAAGTATGCTTTGGGAAGTGATCCCCATCTTTGTTCTTTTAATTCACAGTTACCAGCCCTTTCTCTGTGAGGCTCTGGACAATCGACTCGACCTGCGAGGAGAGTATGTGTTAGCGTCCGACGAGACCACGAAGGACTTGCGTACGTTTGCGGCTGTGATGCGGATCTGCTGGTCCCATCGTTTGGTGAACAATGCACCAGTGTCCTCCGTCGTCTGTTCGACGTCCCCGAGACCACCGGCCTTACCCTGGGCATCGTCCTCTTCCTTGCTCGCTTCGAACCAGATAAGCTTATCGACTTGATCGATGGAACCCTTCAACCTCCCCTGCTCGATCATCTTCCGAGCCATATTCTCCGCCGCGCTAGGCGACAGATCTAGCAGGGCTCCCAGACCCTTGAATGTGATGTTATTGTAGATCTTAGAACTGGCCAACAGATTGTGTTCCATGACCGCACGGTCGAGCACGGTGGAGGGGCCGGTCCTCTTACTGATGGTAGGATCGTTCGCGTCGTCGTCGGTCTGCATGGCGGAAGCGACGCGATCGTTGGATGACAATGCTACCCTGGCCAGCTGGTGGGGTTTAAGAGTACCTTCGAAGTCTTTGACCTCTGCGGAGCGGAGAATACGATCAAGAAACATTTTTTGGAGGATGCTGAAGGAGGGGAGATCGGCTGTTCGTTCGTCTCTGCATAACGAGGCGAGAACTCGGGATCGGTTTGGACCTGCTGGGGCAAGCACACCGCATGTCACTGCCGCTGACCTGTGAGGTGGTTACGGTCGAGATATCAATAAAGGGAGACGGGGAGACTTACAGCATATGTTGGCGCTCATCTTCATCAATTTCCGCGACCCAGCTGAGCTCGTGGTACCTGCTGGCAGCCTCCAAAAACTTCCTAGAGTAGTCCATGATCCTGGCCTGACATAATTTGTACGCCAGCAGAGTCGCTTTGTCATTCGTTGAATGGACGAGGAGGGCAGCACGGTTGTAGTATGTCTCGGCCTGTACGTTGTCTTCGTCCTCGAGGAGGAGCCGAACAATGCGGATGTATATCTGCAGCTTTTCTTGATCTGGTATGGATCTGCATCAGGAGGGATATGAGCCCGATAAACGGTATTCGGGTGGTCAGCGATGAACGTGCCTTTGGCTTGAATCTAAGGAGAGGCCCATGAGGATTCGAGCGGCGTCGCTCCATTCCTCTTCTGATTCGAACAGTTCAGCAAGTTGTAGCCTCATCGAATTGACCTATCCCACAGATATCCATACTTTTGAGTACATTGAACAAAGAGAGGGGTGATGATCGGGAGACAGGCACTCAACATGTTCCTCATAGCTGACAATCTTTGGCTGAATGAGGCTGAGCGTATCTTGTAGGATCCGCTTCTTGACCTCTGGGACCTGGAAGGCGCCTTCCGTCACGGCTCTCACGAGCTCAGACACGACTTGTCTGCCAACCACGAGACCACCGGCATCTTGATTGACCACAGTATCTACGAGGGTGTGGAGGTCTGCCAAGAAAGATGGGCTGGATTTGGCCGCGAAGAGGTCATTGAGGACGGCGACGTAGGCTGGGCCCTTGTCTCTCTGGGATAGGGAAGCTAATTGGGCGAGACGCGAATCCATTGTGGGAAGATTAGCCCTCGGTGGTGGCGGGGATGGAGGGGTAAGTGGCGTGACACGTGACGGCTGTTGCACGGAACCATTTCATCTCGCACCCTCGAGTGTATGGAGGTCTGATTGAAGCCTTTGGGTGGACAATGCGGAATATCAGAAATGGTTAGCGGGATGAAGAGATAGCATAAGATGGTTTTCATGTCTAGTGAACTGTCGAAGGGAGAGTTGTCGCTGTGGGAACTGGAGAGGTGCCGGGATGAAGAGTGGCCGGAGAGGCTTCCCGTCTTATACGCCGCGCTCTGACTTAATCCGCCCCGTCAGCTTGCTTTCCTCTCTTTCGTTCCTTCTGCTTTCCGGGTTTCTGCGAGACCCTCTCTCTCCTTTTTCGCTGCTGCCAGACAGCCCAGCTCGTCAAGCATGTCTCGCTTCACCGCCGCCTACCACACCAACAGACCCTCTCCCGCAGAACGCCAGGCATTGGCTGCCTCTGCTACACTCAACCTGAACACCTCCAACCTATCATACACCGACGACCTGGGCTTCCCAGCAAGTGCCCCCGTCAACTCTAACCCATTTGGCGATTCCCATGACCTCCCGTTCTCCGGTCTTCCTTCACTGGCCGCCTTCTCCGACACCCCAACACGGATGCCGAGCCGTACCACCACCTCTGTCCTCGGTTACAACCAGTCTGGTCAGGAGCGTTCACGAAGGCGGGCTTCTCGTTGGCTAGTCCTTGTGCTCCCTCCGTCCTTCATCGCTGAAGCACAGGGAGCGCTCGGCCATACGCTATCACCGGGTCCGAGTTCCCGTCTGTCTCAGGGGTTGTTGTTGCCTCTGTACCCAACGGTGAATCAACCTTGCTACAAACATCAGAATATTGCGTGTCTTACTTAAAACCTTCAGATGTATGCTCAACTGGCCGCGATCGCGCGTGAATTCAATTTCCCGAGCACCGCGGGGATCTGTCTGTATATGCATGTCGACGAAGCCGGTTCCCTGTTCGCACCGCGGATAAGCGAAGAATCGTGGGGAATCCTCTGGGGGCATCTCTTTGAGCCGAACACCCCTGGTCCAACTGGTCGCCTTCCCATCTCTGGACGGATTGAGTTTGACATCGGTAGGTTTCGTAACGGACCTGCATCGCCTTTGTTGGTTGACACACGGCATGTAGATGTCGCGAAAGCTCGGTGGTATCACTCCTGGATTTCGGTGTCTCGACGTGAGACAGGGTCCTTACCGTCTCTGTCGCCCACCCACGTCGCTTCCATGCATCAGCACCAAGAGAGTAAGACCACCATCGAGGAGACACAAGAACGGAGCCAGACTGTTCCTGCCACCAAGAAAAGGGGGCGCCATGCGCCTAAACGACTGTCCCTGGTCGAACGTTTCGATTTGGCCAATTCTCCACCCATGGTTTCACCGATACAGACGCCGGCGCCAGTGACCACCTCCGTGTCTATGCCAGTGCCCCACCCCGCGTCCCCTCCTCCTGCGAAGACGTTAGTCCCATCGCTAATTGCACAGGAGGATGAGCCTCTAAAATCACACAGGAAGGACATTGACACCCGGGTCAACTCTTGGAGGGCGAAAGCTACTTTCAAGACAAACGCGCTTGCCTCAACAGGACAAGTTAGCCTAGATCCTGCCAACATGCCAAACACCCTCCCGTTGGATCCGGTCGACGACGATGAGGCACAGTCAGAGATGAACCCAGAGGACTACTCTTGGAGTGTTACATCAGCAGGCCCTCCGTCCGTTCTCGACTCCCCTACCTCCACCTCACCGTATCGCGTCCCATCCGTGCACATGGATAGACGTGCAATTGGGTCAGTACCTCTTACCCCCGAGACTTGTACTTCCTGGGGACCAGGAGACTACGACCCCCTCTCTCCCGTCTCATCAGTGCTCAGGCTCCCTTCCCCAGACCTCGGCCAGAGGTACCTAGAATACTGTCCGATGACGCCCACCACCGCCACCTCCTGGGGACCTCCCTCAGAATATCCCCCTTCGCCTGACCCTGAATCTCAAGGGATCTACTACTACCGCGCCCCATCTTTGGACCTCGGGCAAAGGCTTGGATGGAGCAGACCTGTTACTCCTTCAACAGCTACATCCTGGGGACCTCCTTCTGAGTACCCACCTTCCCCACCACTCGAGTCCCAATGGGTTTACTACAGAGCGCCTTCTGTGGATCTCGGGAGAAGGGCTGAGGGCAGTAGGCCGGTAACACCAAGCACTGCGACTTCTTGGGGACCTCCGGAGGAGTGGCCACCTACTCCAACTACCTTGAGCAGAGTGAGTACTCCAGACGCCGCCCAACAGATGTTCAGCTTTATGGGGGAAGTGGGAGGCCTTGCACCACGACTGGCAATACCTGCCCCTTGGAACTTCGTCTGGCCATACCTCGCGCATGACAAACAGGGGTTGGAATCTCCGGAGCAGACGCCGTGGAACTTCGTCTGGCCGTATCTGACGCATAATAAACGGAAGTCGAAACCTCCGGAGCAAATGCCATGGAACTTCGTCTGGCCATATCTGACACGTAGTCAACAGGAATTGGAATTCCCGGATCAGACACCGTGGAACTTCGTCTGGCCATATCTGATGCACGATAAACAGGAGTTGGGACCTCTGGAGCAGACGCCGTGGAACTTCGTCTGGCCATACCTAACGCACGACGAGCAAAGGTTGGAATCTCCGGAGCAGACGCCGTGGAAATACGTCTGGCCATATCTGATACAAGAGGTTCCGGCGCCCCGCCCCCGTAAACCCCAGAAAGCTTCCGTTGTTGCGGGACGTGTGACTTACCCGGTCTTCAAGATTTGTGTGTAACTTCCCCTTCGTTAATGCTTGTTGCTCACAGTCCAGCATTACATCCAGACCCCGCAGTGTACCCCCATTTCGACATCTACCCCCCAGTCCATGGTTGGAGTTACGTCTCCGGCACCGTCCATGAAACCCCAGTCGTTCAGGCACAGGGGTGTGCACTCGTCGCGTCTTCGTCAATATTGAACACAGCTTCTTCACTCCAAACTGATCGGATTAGATACCCGGCCCTAAGCATCTGTGTGTATTTCCACTTCCCCCTGCGATTCCCGGATATTCTCGTGTTCTAATCACCACAATTTAGACCCTGCGGTGTATCCGTACCTCGAAATCTACCCGAAGATCCAAACTGTCAAATCCCGGGCAAAGATCATGTCCGGTGATGGCGGGCGGGAACTTAGGTCGTATATACGTTCTGGCACAGGAAGGGATTCGGGGGAACAACCGTGGAGTTTCGGATGGCCTTCGTTTCGACCCGTTGTTTCGACCTTGACCTCTGTAATCTCCTTCACCTCGTCTCCAGCCCCAAAGCGCGTGATGACGTACCCTGTCATCGAGATCTGTGAGTTCTCTGCGATTTGGACCAATGTCAACTTGTTTATTAACCAAGACACTCGTAGACCCTGCGGTCTATCCGTTCTTCGACGTGTACCCCGCCGTGGAACGGTATACCCCTGTCAAACCTTCCAAACCAGTCGTGCAATCGAAGTCTCCGGTCGTTGCTAAGCGGTTGGTGGCGAAGAGACTTGGTTACCCGGCAATGAAGATATGTGAGTGTTTTTCTGGCCACCCGCAGGCTGCATGGTTGTAATGGGATATTCTAGACCAGGCGGTTTACCCTCACTTTGACATTTACCCGGCGGTCGCCCGATATGTTCCTCAGGCTATTTCAGTACGCTTGCCAGCGGTTTACCCCGTGTTTGATATCTGTCAGTGCCGTCCTTCCAGCGTGGTGAGTAGTACTTACGCTCCCTGTAGATCCTGCCGTCCATCCGCACCTGGACATTTATCCCTCAATTGCTGGGGTTTTGAAGCCGGTACATCCAACGCCGGTTTCCCCCGTGTCAAACACCATGGTTGCCCCAAACGTTCAGCCCACACCTGGTTACCCCTCGTTGGTGATTTGTGAGTCTCCAGACCGCAAAGATGGGGCCTAAGTGCTCAGATATCACTTCTGTGTAGATCCTTCGGTGTACCCATGGATTGATATCTATCCTTCCGCTGCTGGTGGATTGACAACACCACCATTGTCTCCATCTCTCCGCCAACCACGAACCCGGTCGGCTACACACACGCGTACAAAGCCACGGAACTGGTTCACAGCCGACGAGAACGCACCTCCCGTTCCAAAGTTGCCATACTACGCGACTCTCCAAGAAATCCCACAAGCGACCCAATCTCCCCCACAACACAACCGGAAGGTATCTATCCAGGAACACCTCGCGTACCCAGTGATATCAATCTGTGATTAACTTTCCCATCTCCCCTGGGTTTTCTTGAGACTGGACTTTACTCAACGATTTGTCCGTTTTCTTGTTTCGTTTCGTGCAATGGTAGATCCTCCCGTGTATCCTTATTTCGATATTTACCCGGCGGTAACCGGAAGAGGGTGCTCTCAACCACCGCGAGAGGAACAGGGGTCGTCGTCGTCGTCGAGATCAACATCAGGGATGATGAACCTAGTCCCAACCTCGGTCAAATTCGGCACTGTGTATCCTCGGTTGGACATCTGCAAGTTTACTTCTTCTGCTTCCCTTCTACCCGATCGAAACTGATGCTACACTTCCGCGATTCTTCCGTGCCGTGTTATGGTTTAGATCCCGCTGCGTACCCGAACTTCGATATTTACCCGAACATCATTGGGGTTGTGGTGAAACGGAGGATCGCTGGTCAGTACCATTTGCTCTTCGTTTCTTCGAGGTCGCGGTTACTCATCTTGTGAAGTCACGTCAACGCCCTCAGCGTGGGTTGTGAACACATCTGGCCCTTCGTACCCGGTCATTGAAATCTGTCGGCCTGTTCGCTCAGATCCCTTTCGTGGCGCTGACGTGATTGCTGCCCTCTAGATAAACCGGTCTACCCCTATTTCGATATCTACCCGTCATGGTCGCGTACGCAGGGGAACCCCCAACATGAACGTGGCGCCAGAGTCCTTCACCCGAGTTCCACACCAGGTGGCCCAACGGGGACGCTGCTTAAATCTGTCGTTGTACCAAAGCCATTATATCCCGTTATTCGGATCTGTAGGTCAACTCGTCCCCAGAGGTCGTCAATCTCACTGACCAACGTTCCATCCGCCCAGATAACCCGGTATACCCGCACCTCGACATTTACCCGTCATGGGTTCGCGCTCTGGCGGTGTCTGCGGCCACTAAGAAACGGAAGTCCCACCGCGAGCTTCATCAAGAGGTTTTCCCACCACCACCAACCGACTTGGGAGAGTTGGCCTTTCAACCAGGGAATGCACCCTCGCTGCCGTCCCAACGGTACCCTGCGTACCCTGCAGTAGAAATCTGTCAGCCATTGCATGTTTCGTCCTCTGGTTCGTTTTACTCATCCGCCATGTAGACAAGGCGGTGTATCCTCACCTCGACATCTATCCCTCGTGGGTTCATACGCTAGTTCCCCCTGCCCATGGCGTACCCAGACTGAAGAAGGCTCGCAAAAATCACGCGGAACTTCATGGCGAAGTCACCCCACAGTTGCCCACCACCATCCCAGATGTTCCGAAAAACCTCAAGGCTACGGGCAGGGTCTCGAGGCGACATCGTGGGTTGACGATCGTCGCGAGGCAACAAGAGCCCGTTGAAGAACCTCCTATACCCTTGCTCCCTAAGGTGTCTCCATTGCGCAGACGGGTAGCATCGTCGAACCAACTCAACGGTAGAGATTCCAGTCCACCTCGCCCACGGGTTTCGTCTGCATTCGACGGTTTCCCTTCCATCGAGACAAGACTATCACAGTCAGAGGATGAAACGGCCGAACCTTCTGATGGGGTTCCAGTGACTCTGATGAGGTCGAAATCTTTGCCAAAACCGGCCACACCAAAGAGGAGGCAGAGTGCTCTGATTACAGAGAAGATCAAAGCGTTGAGTGCGGCTGCAGAAGAACCTGTTTTCGATCGTCCCGCTCGTAGGTCCATAAGACCACTTCCAGTCTCTCCCACCAGGGCATGAAGGGGGTATCCCTAGTGTCGCTCGCTTGTTCGTTTTCTTGTTCGCCCTTTCTTGGTTACTTATGAACTTATTATTCTCACTCGCATTTTCGCGGAGGACATGTTGTAATTTATCGTACATAGACCCAGTTAGAGATCTGTGCCTAGAATGCATGCAGTATACAAATACAGTACATGGTGGTTAATCCCTCTCATGGTCTTGGTGTGAAACGGTGGTGTGATACCCCTTGCATAGCCTAACTTGGAGGGACCCAACGATATGCGCAGTGGGCTGCAGCCTCCACGCATGGAGCTACCGATCTAGGTGACGTCGGGATGGGACAGCAAATTACTCGTCAAGATCGTTCGTGGGGGCGGGAGGAGGGTCAATTCCCGAGAGGATATGCCCACTCCCCGGCATATATCGTGGGGGGGATGGTTCTGTCTCTGGCTCTGGACTTGGCGATTTCGCCGCACGAGCTGCACGGAGCTGTTTTTCCCTCTCGTCGAGCTGCAACCTCGACTTCCTATCATCTAAAAACGCCAACCGCGTCTAAGCGGCCAGTAGGTTAGCCGAGGTTCAAGTTCAGATAATCCGGAGGCCGCGGACCCTACCTTCTCTTTCTGAGCTTCGATCGCAGCTTTCTCCTCAGCCCTGGCTTTCGCCAGACGCTGCTCCTTCTCGGCTTCGCGCTCTTCGAACTCCTTGAGAACGGAATACCCGATTAGGAGGTCATTCCAACGCGATTTGTGGAAGATGTAGAATGGTTGGAAATCGACAACCTATCGCAAGGATGAGTTCTAGCAGGGAAACGAGGGACCAGCGTGTGAGTTTACCTCTGGTCTGAATCCTAGCTGGACACGTGGACGATGCAGCGTGAGTTTTAGAATGGGGCAAACAAGAACAGACCGCCCTTACCTCCACGGCGTACTCCAAAGTCCCCTTGGGATCCACGATCTTCTTCCGGATGGCGGTATTCGTGGGTTTAAATCGGTGATACTTTTCCTCTTCAGGGTGGTCTATGATGTTCCCGGCAAGCATCACCAACGTCTATAACACGCTATCAGCCCACGGGCGGTGACAGAAACCAGCGGACAGGTCCCTCACCTTGATCGCCTCATAGGCAACCTCACGGGGATTGGGCCTAGTGATCCCAGGGTCCACGAGCCTCCGAAACTCCTGCCTCCTTTCGTGGTCTTTATCGAAATCGGAATACTCGTGTGCCTTAGGGATGGGCGTTGTTGACGTGGATGGGCTCGAGTCGGATTTCGCAGCGGGCGCCGGAGGGGAACGTTCAGTGCTCTTCCTCCGATTCGCAATCGCAGCCAGTATGCTTTCGCGGTCGGCCATGAGTGAACGAGAGTGAAGTGGTTTGAGGCTGAAGAGGGACTTTATATATCGTTCGAGAGGACCGCCACGCTTCCGGGCTGGGCACGGTGCCGTCGGGATCAGGAGTCAGTCTTCCTGTTGCAGGAGGGCGGCTATCGGTTGAGCTCATGTCACGTGCATGCAACGCGAAGCAAGGATGGTTGTACAACTAGGGTCATTCTGGATATCAGGAGACTAAAGGGTCTTAATCTTCAGGTCAGCCATCTCGGCTACTGGGGGCTCAGGGTCATCAGCTTCAACCTGAGCGGCTTCACCCTGCTCTCCAGCCGACCTTTCCCTCTCTACCCGAGCAGCAACCCTCTGTCGGTCATCGCGAAATGCGTTCATGACCTTGAATCGCACGTAAGGACCCCGTAACAATATCTGGTTTCCCGACCGCACCTTTGTCTTTGCGGCTTTCTCATTAGCGATCGCCTGGCGTTTTGCTCTTTCCGCATCCTCGTTCGTTTGGACTTGGTTCTTGATGACCTCGTCCAGGCACTTCGCACCCGTACGCAGATCTCTCATCCTCTTTGGGTTGAAAACGAGCATCGTAACGCATTCCTCTGTCTGTACCAGGTCAGTTGAAAAACGTGGCCTTCAGTCACATTGACGGTAAGGAACGACGCGACGCACCTGCTCCCGGAATCCCATCTTTATCCGTGGACCGTTTGTTGATAAGAAACGACTGAAGGATCGCCAACGAGAACACACTTTCTGCAGGAACTCTACCGCCCCTCTCTTCGACATAACGTGCTGATTCATCCTCTCATTATTGATGTTGAGCCGCCGGTATTTGGGATTATCGGGATTCTTCAGGATATTCTCCGTTACGCCGTTCAAAAACTACAACCCGAGCATTAGCCTCAAGCTGGCGCTGAACGGACACAAATTGGGTTCCGTGCCCTCAGCGTTTTCGCTCCATCGTCCTTGCTGTTATTCTGGAGAATCCCAGGATCCAACAAGCGACGAAACTCCTGCCGCATAGGATGGTCAGCGTCCCATGGTTCAAACTGATCGTTCCTTGATATCCTAGGCGTCCTTCCAGGAACGGAGACCACTGTAGGATTCCGTCTCTGGGCTGCCCTCGCGATTGCCTCCGCGTCGGGGTTCCTGGGCGCGAGGTGGTCGAACCTTGCGCAAGAGTCCATAGTGCGAGAGGTTGAGCTCAATGGGAGAATCGATAAGGAGAGGGCTCAACATCCCCCCTCGTGCCCGTCTCCCATATAAAAAACTCCGTCCCAATTCAAAAAGTGTGGCAGCCACTCATAACTTAGTCGCAAGATCGCCTGCCACACAATCCAGCCAATGACGACCACCGGAGAGTTGACCCATCAAAGTGATGGTGTGTGCCACCGTTCGAACAGCAATCAGAGGTGTGGAGAGGCCAGATAAACAGATCCGTAATTATACACGACATTAAGTAAGCAGGTTGGTATACAACTTCTCACTGAGGATTAGAATATCGATACAAGATGGTATATCGCAGAAGGGCGCCAACCCACCAACGGCGAATGAAAAATCATCGTGAGTCTGATTCGGCGCCTTCCACCACCCCCTCCGGGCTAGCGCGGTCGTTGCTATCAGCCTCGTCATCCGATGAAAGAGTTTGGTCGCCGTCAACGTCCTCAAAGTTTACTGGCGAAGGGAATTGTTGATTCCTTGATCCTCTCCATTCTGGGGAGAGGGAGGGTAGGTCCTCTTCTGAGGACGTATCACTACTCCAGGACCCCTGGGCATCCCCCCCACTGTATTCGCTTGTCGGTCTGCTCCCGACCCCGGCTGCCGCGCGCCGCAATGTGCTGAACGATGACGAGAGAGTGGACCTGCGGCGAATGCTGTTGAAAATGCTGGGGCTAGGTGGAGGCATCACGTTCTGTGATGGTGTTTCACCCGATTGTTGTACCAGCTCCGCGACAGTTGGCTGGGGAGTTGTCTGAGGGCGCTCGGTACTCTGTGTGTGGAAGAGTGAAGACGACCAGCTATTACGCCAGGTAAGGGTGGGTTGAGACGCGACGCCGTTTGTATGTCTAGAATCCCTCAACTCTGTCTCTGGGTGACGGGGTGTTGACGACCCTGACTTGCTAGTATCCCGTTTGAAGAACCAAGGAGAACCCTTCTTGAAAGCATCTTCTGCATCCGTATCCATGGACATCGGCGCTTCTGAAGTAGTCGGCACGGGGCCCGTGTCCGTTCCATCTTGAGAGGGTTGAGTCCCGGTGATCGGTTGGGGAACCGGACCGGGCTGGGGCTTAGCAGCTTCACGGGACTTCTCCTTGTTTTGCAGCGCCCTTCGAACGGCCTGTCGACCCAACAACACTTCGCTTTCGATCCGATGTCGGTTCTCGATCATATGAAGCTGCAAGCCATTCAATCAATCCGGGTCACAGCCATTAAGACTTAAACCCACCTTCGGCCAGGTAACCAACTGGCCCACGCGCATCATGCGCTCAAGTTCCGGGGGGTCTGGGTCACTAAGGATACGAACCCAGTCCTAGATGGAAGTTGGCTCAACCATCCCATCCTGGTTTCGTCGTGAAGCAAGCGCACCATCAATCGTGTCCGTGGCCATATCCTGGAAACTTGAATTGATACCCACGCAAAACTGTAAATACAGCAATAGGACTCACGTTACGGTGCCATCAAACCTCTGTAGGAACACGCTAGACCAGTCCTGACCCAGCAGTTGCGGAAGCAAGTCCAAGTCGCGGATGAGCTGTGATCCGAGTTCCCGTTAGGCGTCGCCTCGAGTCGCAGAATACGCACTTTGAAGTTCTTGGTCAATTCCAGCTTTAACCACTGCTCTGCCGCAGACAACAAAAAGTTCCCCCGCCAGCCTACAACGCGCGGTTGAGTGGTGTTGGGGTTCGACGAGTCGGCGTGAGCCCACCTTTGCCCTTCCCCTTCCTATGAGCAACAGGCTTTCCTGCAGACCCTTGGGGGGCGAAGAAAAACAGGTGCACGTGCGGGTTGACTTGGGAGACGACCGGGTGGGTCACTAGCCAGTGTTCACAAAGTAAGCAGCTCGTCCCGCGGGGGACACTGTGGTACCCACCATTAAAATAGAGGTTCAACGCTTGCACCGGGATATCGACCCTACACGCCGTGAGCACGGGAAGGTGGCCCTTGAGGGAGTAGCTGACCTTAGACTCCCATCTCTGAACTTACTCCCCCAGCTCCACGGAGTAACCGTCCCGTCCTTCATCTTCTGCAGCATAACAACCGAGTTGAGGATACCAGGCACGGCAGCAGAGGCGAGAAGTGCACTCCAAATGATGCAATCCGGGGCAGTCATATAGTTCAAGAGTTTGGTCGGCCTGGGGTACTTGTTCAGGTGCGATCCTTAGCGAGCAACCAGGAACCGGGACGTACGAGTGGCGATCTGCTGGGATGACGGAAATGTTCAGGATACGACCGGTCCTTAGGTACGCTTCCCGGAAGGTAAGCGATCCACGGGTGAAGAATGTACACTGTTCTTCTGGGTCAGCGCGCCAAACCTGACAGAAGATCACCAAAAACCTTCTTCGCCCAAGTTAAGGCGTCGAACCTGGCGCCTGAATGAACGGTGAGCATGGGGTTCCCACGCACTCAACCGACCATACCTGTCGTCAAAAACCTCTTGAACCACACGTGGAACGGGTCCTCGCAAGCGGTTATCCGATTCGCCAGGTTGGGTACCAGAAGTGTCTTGAGCTCATCTTCCGTGTAACAACAAACAAACGCGGCGACCAAGCCCCCGGCGGAGGTGCCGGAGATGACACGAGGAAGGAGGTTCGCGTCCAGAAACGCCTTGACTACCCCGAAGTGATCTACACGAGCTGTGAACCGGGAGCGGGGAAGGTGAAATCCGCGATAATCGTACAATACCCGAACGAAGCGCCACCGGAGAGGCAAAGGGCCGTGGCACCGAGGTTGGTGTTGATGCTTCGATAGAATCGTTTTTTCTCTTCGATAGAAATCGCGGTAGATTCTCGGATGTGGCGGAGAGCCTTCTCTTGCTCATCGATAAATGCTGCACGACGCTATCAAAATCCGCCATTCAATGTACGGGAAAGTGACAAACATTCGATCATGTGTTTGGTCCCATAGAATGTCTTATCCCTCCTCATCAATTTTCATTTCGGTGACCTCTGGGTATCCGGACGCACCTCACTGTACAACCTATCGGAATGCAAGATAAGAGGATGTTCGGGTTTGGGCGTAATGGACGTAACGCACCTTGAGGAATCCACACCCCCAAAGTTATCTTTCACACACATCTCCAAAACACTCAACAGCCCCCGTACATCATTCTTCTCGCGAAGAGTGCGTAGAGACCGTCGTACTTTGTTGACGAGCTTCCAATCGTAGAAGTTGTCTTCAGCGACCGCTTTCCAGGTATCGAATTCAAGGTATTCGTCGAGAGTGTGAGCCGCGTCTTTCCATTCCTGTCCAAGTTAGGTAAAGATTTGTCGTACGGGCACTAACCTCACTTGGTATGTCTTGGATCCCCTTAGTTGGAGACGCAGGCGACCTTTCTTTCCTCTCCCTAAGCTAAAGTTTGAGATCTGGTGACGTGCAGACGCCAGGCGAAGGAGGCCTACAGGCGGACAACCATTCCTTGGCGTTGACAATCTGCCGTATTAAAACATAGAACCCAAACTCGGCGAGAATAAACACAAGAATCATGGACTGGCCGTCGCGATGGGCGTAAACTTGGGCGCATCATCTTGGGGAGCCGACACCACGCACCAATAACGGCCATCGGACAAGAAGATACAGCAGCTCCTGGTTTCTTGCATCGTTTCGCTCTCCGCGCCTCCTCCTTGAAAAGGGCCCAACGATCAACTCTCGCCTTCAGGTTCAGGATATATAACATACTTCCGGACTTTCAAGTTGACCGGCGCAAAGTCCGAAAGGGCAGACACTTTACGGACACGGCGGGGTCCTAACAGGGGCGTATCAGGCTGCACCGCCAGTGATACGGTTTCGTTGATTTCGTTGTCGGTCATGTTCAGGAAACGAGCATACGTCTCCATGTGTCTAAGCGGCCACCGGACCATCTCAGCCATCTATGATCTTCCAGGGCGGAATGTCGAGAACGCACGATTCGTTGACATGGTTTACATTGAGGAGATCTTCAAGGGACATTGCGCCCCTACCGGATGAGGACCCGGTGGGCATCGCAAGCGAAAGTGAGTTGAGGGGTTCGGTCGCAGTGTGGGGACAAGTCGGAGCGGTGGGCTCCCGGTCACGTGAAATCGCCATACTCGATCAGTCGGCGCTTGCCTACAAAGATCACCCGGGACTGTGCAAGGACAAAAAGGTGGGTCTCCTGCGGGTGCACGCTCATGGCGGCAGTGGGGGACGCAGACCGGTGTCGGTGGACACCGTTAAATGACAGGCTCGCAGCTGATCGCGATATCGCCCAAGGAAGACACCGATCTTTGTCCTGACGGCCACCTTCCGTATCTGTGCTTGGCCGCTGTTCTGGAGGATTTATCGCCGGAGAGATCAACCCAAATAGGAGCGTAGCGACACCATGGGGAATCTCATCTCTCACCGCCCTCCGTTGCGGGGCACGAGCGACGACCTCGATCATGGGGATATTAGGTTCTGGGGTTCCTCGCCCGCTCTCTCTCACGTATTATCGGAACTCGTTCTGCGATTCTGTCGTCATTTCAAGATCTATTCTCAGAGCCAACATGCCCGCCGTGGTATTTTTAGCCCACTGGGCAACGAGAAGGGTATAAGTACCATGCCGGGCTCAGTTTCTTGTTTCTCGTTTCTCTACGACCACAATCTTCTCTACCAGTCAACCTCTCGAACCCTACCCGATTCCCCTCGTATCTCTACCCCTGCATATACCATGGGCTGGTTCGACAACGACTCTGATGAATCCCAGGCCCACAACGATGTACTTCACCCCTCTCGATCACAAAGCTTAAGATCTCGCCTCCTGATCATGCCCTACCTGTGTTCCAGATCACCAAGCACAAGGCCGAGTTGTCTCATGAGGCTCTGAGCGGAGCTGCGGCATTCTATGCTGCCCGAAAGTACGAGGAACACGTTGCGGAGAACGGGCACCCTGACAACCACGCTCTGGCCAAGGAGCTCCTGTAAGTCGCCATCTACCACCTACCTGCGACATCGCACAATGCTAAACCACCCCCCGCCCGTGCTTGTAGTGCTGGATTTACCGGCGCTTTCATCGACAGGGAAGTTGAAACTCGAGGGGTACGTTGTGAAGATCTCGTCGCAATCACACCCCAGATTTACACGCTCGCAGCTCGACTTCTTCGACAAAGAGAAGGCAAAACATCAAGGTCCGTCCTTCTCTTCCGCCCACCCGCCGCACTGACAATTTGTGCTAACCATTTTGTAGCCAAGAAAAGGGCCGAGGAAGCCTGGGCCAACTCTCCAGACTATGAGCGCGCCTCTGGTGGTTATTAGGCGTAGACGTGGATGCAAATTTGGGGCGACTCATGCGCTCCCTGTAGACGAGGTAACAGAAACCAGCTTGTAACAAATATATTCAACCGGAAACGTTGTTCAGGGTGTACGAAAGTGTGAACGGGAAATGAAGGAACGTTTGTTTGTATGGATCTAAACCACGATCAATTATGTACCTGCTGAGATTTCCCCAACCACTTCTTCAAACTCATCGTCCCGAGCTTCTCGACCGCCCTCTTCACCTCCTCCCTCTCCACGCTCGATCGATACTTCACAAACTCCTTCGCGACCATCGAAGACGCCGCAGAGACACTAACAAAAACCCTCACGCTCACCAAATGTTCAAACGCCTACGCCCAATCATGAATGGAAAACACCGAGAGACATCGGAAGTCATTATGATGAATATTTTTAGAGAAACGAAAATAGAAACGCACCCCCATCATGACCTGCCGGCTGCATTTGACCATCCCAATCGAACCTCCACCCTCGATCTGAACGGGAGCCGCGATTGAGATTCGAACCTGGTCCCTGAACAGTTGATGGAGCATTTCGAACGTGAAGGTGTCGTGACCGGCGGTTTGGGTATGGACCGAGGCAATGAGGAGGCAAATCGCGGGGTATGGAAGGGCTAGCGGCAGTGGGCGAGCCGTTAATCAAATAGTTTGCACACAGCGGCTACAAAAAGCGATTGGACTTACATGTGAGGAAGGAGTTCCCAACCGGGCACCGTTGTTCGGTGATCGACTTCAGCAGACTAGCCGGGGTGAGGAATGGAGAGGCAGGGGATAGTGCCAACACCGGAGCAGTCTCCAAAAAAATCCAACAGTCAGTCCCGCCACCTACGCAAAACGAAAAGCAAGGGAGAGAGGGGCGTACCAAAATCCTCGTTAGCATCCTCACGTCCCTCACCAACGCCCACGTCTCATGCAATGCGGTCTTGACGCTTCTCTCCTCCAAAAACCTCTTCACACTTCCACCCCACAGCTCCTTCCACCCGTCCACGTCCTTTTCCTTACCAAGAGGCACGGTCAAGATCCCACTGGTCAGCCTCCACCAATCTTGCACGCTCCTCGGACCGGCAGTTCGTAGCATCCTCCCGGAGAATCGACTCTTCACCCGTTTCTCAAGAAGGTTAATGGTATCCACTCGATTCGTCACTCCAATGACAGCGAGTCCATTCAGCCCCGACCCGACCCGGCAGCTCTGCACTGTATCAAGGAGACAGTAAAGCAGGGCCTGGCGACCGTGTAGTGCAAATTCGTCAAACGCATCCAGGACGACAACCACCGGCTTAGGTTGACTCGGGAGAGTCGATATCAGCGAGGGTAGATAAGCTGGCGGGGGGAGAGAAGCGGCATCCTGTTGATCCATTTGTCCTTCATTTGTGTCTGGGTCACCCCCATCCTCTTCGCCCTCAAGAGCGACCTGCTTGCCTGTTTGGTGTGACAGTTGCCAGGCGATTTCACGAATTGCGAGTCGGTCGTTCTGTTGTATATGTCCAGACAATCGAATCACGATAGGAGAAACGTCACTCGAGACTTGAGCCAATGCCCGATCTACCAGCTGGAACAAATTAAAGATGGGCAGGGATAGTATGGGAGCGACGTACCCGAGTCTTCCCACTTCCTCGTGGCCCAATTAGCAGGCAGCTATTCCCCTCACCACGAACAACACTCCCAGTAAATAGATCACACAAATCATCATAGGCCAACTCGTTCGTTGAAGGGGTTTCATCCTGATCGCCCTCCGTATCAAGCTCGGGCGGGTTCCTAAGAGCGGCCATGATTGCCCGTTTCTGTGCCTGTAAGCAGGGGTGATAGTGTGCTGGCAGTTTGGCGATCCTCGTCGCTCCTGGGGTGGTCAACGCACCTGGCCGCATAACCCTCTTCAACGGGGAGGGCAATCGAGGTGGTTCTGGAGATGGGGATCGCTCGGTTCGACGGCGTTTTCCTGGAGAAATCGACAGGGACGCGCGGGGACAGGAAGGAGTGGTGGCCTCGGCAGGGATTACGGGGGCGAGTGTGCCAGGCGGCTTCGCCGGGCTGAGTTTGGCGTGTATGGGGGTATTCCGGTTTGAAGCGAACGGTTGGCGAGGTCTACTTGGTGATACGATCTCCACAGCGTCCATAATTATTCTCGGCCTGACTGGTGTAGTTAGTCTCGGTGGAGCTGGCTGCGGTGCTGGTTCCTCGTCTTCTTCTTCGGGATCCTCTTCCTCGACGGCCATAGGGGGTCTCTTCGTCGTGCGCGATCGTGCGGTTTTGGTGATTGGGTTTGAGGGGCCCGCCCTGGTCGTCCGAGTGGATACCCTCGAAGGAGGTTTAGTCGAGGGAGGCCTGGTAGGAGGTAGTTTGGTCGAGGGTTTCCTTGACGGCGGCTTCGCCAGAACGACTTGTTCTTCGACTTCTGCGGGTCGTACACCAGGTGGTCTACCTCGTCGCTTGGGAGCCACGGCAGTTTCGACTTCCATCGCGGCCTCAATCTCTGCAACCGCGGTTGTAGCCTTCCTCGTCCCCCGCTTCGGCGGTGCCCTCTCGGTCTTGGATGGTCCAGCGGCAGCTCTAGCCACCGCTGGCCGCTTCCTCGCAGGTTCTGGCAGCTCCGAGGTATTATGCTCCTGTCCCGTCTTCGTAGCCTGTCGAGTTGTCCGAACAACGGTCCGAGTTTGGGGACGTGGTTTCGCTGGTGTAACAGGGCCGTCCGACCGAAGTTTCCGGCGGGAGGGCTCAGATGGCAGAGGCTCTGCGGGGGCTTTTCGCTTAGGAGCCATCGTAGTTCGAATCCGAGAGGAGGGTTCGTCCCGCCGACGATATGGGTATTTATAAGTACCGTGCCGATCAGCCCTACCCGTAGCCATGTGGGGTATGTCCGCCCAAGAGCACGACCGTATGCCCCATGGCCTTGGCCCACCGTCGCCGAGGTGCACGGCATTATACCAGCTCCTCCGTGATGGTCGTGGGTTCCTGTTCCGGTTTGCGATTAGATGAGCCCGGTGCCACGACGGGCCTCAAATCGATTCGTTAAATATTATTTAATGCCTCCTGTAGTCTAAGCTCCAGTTTCTACCGCAGGAGTGTTGCGATAACAAGGGTCGCGACTTGGCCCTGGTGTTGAGTTGGACGCGCCGCGATCATGTGAGCTTGTTCTTCTCATCTTTCCCCACACCCCATGGGCTTCACTGGGTACGCCATCCCTCTCCCTCACCCCACAAAGCGTGTTTTTATTCTGATAGATAGGACAGACTTGCTCGCTGGATCAACGCCCCAACTACAGGCTTGGAGCTGATCATCGAAAACATCGTTCGAAACTACCATGTCTGTTCACAACCTCTCCTGTTCCAGACTTCTCATCCGACCTCCCCATCGAACCCTCGTAATCGAGTAGGGCCAGTACAAGGGGAAATGGCAAGTGGGAATTCGGTCTTACCGGTCGACCTTCAACGATGAACCGAGCCTCAGCCTCCCCGCCGAACGCACAATGTCCGCATTCACGATGGACGAGAACGTGTTTGTTCTACTGGACGACCCCATCTCCCCCGGACGATACGATCTCCAAACCCTGTCGTTGGCAACCAAGCCCACTCACCTGAAGAGCACATATATTACGCTTTCCCCGCCTGGCGCCTTGGAACAACTCTTGAGCCACCTGCGGGCTCGTTGGGGGTCTGTGAGAGGACAAACGACCGGCCCCCAGTTGACGATCGAGGGCAGCATCTTTTCGATCGGGACAGACTGGATAGTGCGCGTGGGGAACGTCAAAATGTCGACCGGTTCGGTTAAGGGGATACTCCTCGAGGTGAGGTCGTTTTCAGTAGCTGCCGCTCCTTTCCGCGTGTTGATGAGATTTTCTAGGCGGAGTATCTTCCTTTACCCACAGTCACCGTTTTGCTGGGCGACAACACATCGGAAATGGTAACGAATCTGTTAACTTCTGTACTCCCCCAAATGCCAGGTGCGAAAACCCTCGCAGTGACTGTCAGTGATTTCGAGTGGGCCGAGGTAATCTTTTATGAGAAGGAAGAGGAGGAGAACGACGAAAAGCAGCAGGAGGTGGAGGATGATATTTGGGTGTCGGGCGAGGACGAAGAGACCGTATACAACCCCAGCGATTGGGTGGGGGTAGAGAGAGACCGACGGTCAGCGTACCTGATCATAGGTGCCCTCAGGTCAGAGGGCATCATCTGAGTACAGACTGTACGATGTAGCGCTCGCGTTGTAGACGTTTGGGATCCATTGATGCTTTGACTCGACAACCTCCATGTTCACCCTCCTGACCGCCACGACGAAAAGGCAGATCAGCCGGTGTTCTGCTCCAACGCCCAAGAAGTCCAGCGGATTGGTGAATGCAGGGCGGCCGCCGGGAGGACAGCGACGGAGTGTGTCGGACCATGGGCACTTCTACCGGAACAGACAGTTGGAACACTATGCGGCAAAGGAGGCCCGGAGGTTGACACTCAGACAACTGGTTCGTCTCTCTTCCACCCCCCTTGGTTTCCCCCGCAGCCCACAGCCCAAGAATGACGAATTTCTAGGTCTGGTTTGGCCGCTCGATGACGGAAGATAGGTTGATCAAGGTGAGGGCGCTTCTCTCCCCCAACCTGTGTTTCCAACGCTGTATTCCCCACTCAGAGCGCGAACTATGTACGGACGGAGTTGCCAATTCGGATATCCCATCGCCTGCGGGACATGCAAGCGTTGCCGTACGTCGTCGTGACGAAAGAAGGCGTCGCCAAAGTCTACGAGGTACGTGCTGTTTGGTGTCCCTACCCTCACATATACGCCCGCTAAGCGCGCGCACGTTCTTCAGTTATATTGGTCAGCTTTCGAAAAGTGAGGAGGGGAAATTTGCACAATCTAGACCTCCAAACCTCACGAAACCGGCCAGGTTGCGCAAGTATCCACCAATCGAGACGCTCGACGATAATGCCGGGTTTTGTGCCTTCCTACGGGGAATCCTTGACGAACAGTAAAGTCCCCCTAACCCACCTCGCGCTAATGACACACATCCCGCTGAAATGAATCTTTACGAACCTTGTCATAACAAGTGGTCCAGTGATCCCCAGCCTTTCACTTGGCCTCTCCCTATCGTCACAATACCTCGCTCCCGAGAGGCTAGACTCTTTCATGAGAAGAATGCTCGTGTCACGAATATCTCGGCGCGTGCTCGCGGAGCACCACCTCGCGCTTTCGAGCGCGTTCCACGGGAGAGATCACGATCCTGACGGGGGAGACCACGTGGGGATTATTTATACGAACCTGAGGGTGAAGGACAGTATCCAGCGTTGCGTGAGGTATTTGACCGAGGAGGAGCGAGACTCTGGGGGGGCGCTCCCCGGGAAACCCAACATTGTGATCGATGGCCAACTTGATACCGAGTTTTCGTATATTCGAGAGCATCTGGAGTAAGCGCGCTCTCTTCCTTTCTCTCCTTCTCCTGTGATGTTCTAGCGAGAGTTCTGATTATCTTTTGACAGATACATCGTGTTCGAGCTGTTGAAGAATGTTGGTGATATGAAAAGTTTCTGGTCGTGTGAGCGTTTACACTTTTTTACTGATGCGGGGTTCCTATCAGTCGATGCGTGCCACTGCCTCGCATCACCACGGTGCAGGCACAACTCCCGAGGTTCATGCGACGATCGCGGTGAGCAAAGATGACGTTTCTATTCGGATATCGGATCAAGGTACATCTCGTTCTACTGCTTGGACCCCAGATGGTCTGGCCGGGATGAGAAAGTCTGATTCCTATGCTTGTCGGCGCAGGTGGTGGAATACCCAACGTAAAGTCACCATTGGATCTGTTTTCCTTTTCGCACGTCCGGAACTCGGCGCGGCTGGATGATTCGAGATTGGGTGCCCTGAGAGACGCGAGCCAAAGTACGGAAGGGTTGATGGCGACTGTGGCAGAGCAATTGGGGAAGAAGCGAACGAGAAGACCAGCTCCGTCCTCTACTGATGACCGACCAGACCCTGCGCAGCGTGTGGGAGCAGAAGTTCACGGGAGGATTGGGATCGGATTGCCAATGAGCAACATCTACGCTAGGTCAACGGCCCTCACTTTCACGCCGAGGTCCGCCATTGACTTGTGGTTATTGAAACGCGTAACAGGTACTTTGGAGGATCTTTGGACCTGGTGTCTTTGGATGGCTGGGGTGCGTGTCGTTGGTTCCAGATGGTCTTGTGTCTCTTATCGCCCGCCTGACAAACTCCTGCAGGCACTGATGTCTATGTCCGATTGCCGAAGCTGGTATGTCTTCTGTTCATTCAAAGGGGGATCCGCCTCTTGTGAGTCTGAGATTGATGATGGTGACGTCAGGGAACAAACCTGGAGGGCATCGAGGTGTAGAGTTGGTGATTTACGGAAAGGTGGTCGTACGACCACTTTCAGGGCAGGCTGCACCCTGTACACGTATATACAGAATCCCAGAATTGAGGGGAGATTTTCACCAAACTTTCCCCCTCCCCGTTCTCCTCCCTGTCCTCCTCCCCTCCAGGGGCCAAGCGCCAACTTTTGACTTTTGATCGGACCAGCATCCATTCGCCTTTTTTTTTTGTCGGTACAGTCCCGATCCCGGCTTTTTCTTTTCTTTTGGGCAAGAATTCTCGAACGTGCACTTCGGCTCTTGTACAACACACGACCGGATCATGTCTGGCTGGGACGGAAACGTTGCGAGGTCGCGGTTAGCGTCGATGTTTTCGACGGAACGGACAGCAAGGTCGCCATCTGTTGTTACGAGAACGTCTTCGCCATCGCCGAGTGCCTCGTGGTCTGATCAGTCTACGGGGACAGACGTTGGGAGACGGCCGCTGCTGTTAGGGGTGTGCGCGATGGACGTCAAGGCGAGGTCGAAACCGATGAGGGAAATCCTGACGAGACTCGTGGACCGGATGAAGGGCGCGGTGGAGATAAAGATATTCGGTGATAAGGTTATCCTGGACGAAGGTGAGTACTGTCCATGCCCTGTCCTGTTTTCACGATCACACGTTGAACTCTGGCGTGGTAGACGTGGAGAACTGGCCGCTGTGTGACGTTCTCATCTCCTTCTTCTCTACGGACTTTCCGCTGGACAAGGCGATAGCTTATGCGAAGCTACGGGACGTCTATTGCATCAACGATCTCATACCGCAGGCGCTCCTGTGGGATCGACGACTGGTGGGGAGCGTGCTGGACCACCTTGGGGTTCCCACTCCGCCTCGATATGAGGTGTCTCGAGACGGGGGACCAAAGGTGGACAAGGAGCTGAAGGAGCACATGAAGAAGAAGATCGGAATCAACCTCGGTGGGTTCCAGGTGACGCCAGAAGTGAGCCTGCGAGAAGACGGAGATGCGATCATCATCGACGGCCATGTATTGGAGAAACCGTTCGTGGAGAAGCCGGTGAGCGGGGAGGACCACAATGTGTACATCTACTTCCGTGGAGGAGGAGGACGTCGGTTGTTCCGCAAGGTGAGCTTTTTTTTCCACTCTACCCTTCTATATATACATCCCAGGTGTTTACGGCAACTTAGATTGGGAACAAGTCGAGTGAATTGGACCCCACGCTGAACTACCCAAGGACGGACGGATCCTACATCTACGAGCAGTTCATTGGCGTGGATAACATGGAGGACATCAAGGTTTACACCGTTGGTCCGGAATACACCCACGCGGAGACTAGAAAGTCCCCGGTGGTGGACGGATTGGTGAGGAGAAACACAGAGGGAAAAGAAATCCGGTGAGTTGAATGACCCACGTGCAGTTCGCACGTTCTTATTCAGCCCACCTTTAGGTTCATCACCCATCTGTCAGCTGAGGAGAGAACCTGGGCGGCTAAAATCTGCGAAGGCTTCGGACAAACGGTCTGTGGATTTGATATGCTCAGGTGCGCCGGGGGAATGAAAAGTCAAGTCATTGATGTCAACGGCTGGAGCTTCGTCAAGGGTAACGACGTCTATTACGGTCGGTCGTTTCTCTCTCTCTCGCCCGCCCTGGTCTAACCCCGCCCGCAGACCACGCCGCAGAGACCCTATCCGACCTCTGCCTCCGCCGTCTTACCGCCTCCCCTGATCGTCCTCTCGCCATAGAGTCCGCCCCAGAGGCTTCTACCTGGATCCTCAAGGCCAACGTCACCGTCCTCCGACACGCTGATCGTACCCCGAAGCAGAAACTCAAGTTCAACTTCCCTATCGATGAGCTATGGACCCAGCCCTTCGTTCGACTTCTCAACGACGAAACCGAAGAGATAATCCTTCGAGAGCGCGACCAATTGACTCACATCGCCACCGCAATCGAAGAAGCCAAGAGCCTCGGGGCCGTCGGCGAGGATCTCAACAAGTTGACCCAGCTCAACAAGGCCCTCGCCAGCAAGATCGAGTTCCCCGGTACAAAGGCCCAGCTCAAGCCCGTCTACTCCAAGAAACAGCCCGGTAGCAAGGTTCGACATCTCAGCAAGCTCACCCTCGTCTTCAAATGGGGAGGAGAGGTTCGTCCATCAATTTTCGCCGATAAGCGATATTGTAGCCTAACCCGGATCGCTAGTTTACCCACTCGGCTAGATATCAGTCCAGGGACCTCGGAGAGAACTTTGGCAAGGACATCTCGATTATGAGCAAGGAGGTCCTCAAGAATGTCAAGGTACAATGTTTCCTACGCCTTTGATAACGAATTTCTCTTATCGCCCGCCTTCTTCCAGATTTATACATCTTCCGAACGCCGCGTCGTCACGTCCGCCGAAGTGTTTGCCGCAGCTCTATTGGATCAAGCCCACTCCACCGGAACTTCTTCCGGCCCCCCCACTCCAAACCACCGCCCGTCCCCCCGAGCGTCCCTCGACGCGAACAATACCGGTCATCTTTCCAGAGCCCTCCTCCTTTCTCTTCAGAAGCCAATCGAACTCATCATCCGCAAGGATCTCTTGGACGATTCCAATGCCGCCAAGGATTTGATGGATGATGTCAAGAAGCGTCTCAAGATCTTGCTCCGCCCCGGCGAACCCGAGAAGAGGCCTGAACTTACCTGGCCCAAGAGCATGAAGAAGGAGCCTGTGGAAGTTGTCAAGGTGCCTTGTTTCTTTTAACGCCTTCCTGCGTTGTGCGATGCAAGGCTGATCCATCGTCTTAGGAGGTTATCCAACTTTTGAGCCACTTCCGGGATACCATGAGGAAGAACTGGGAAACCCTCGATCTCGACAAGATCCAAGAGAACTGGTACGACGGACTCACCCTGTGCTCTGCACCTCTGCTTACCAAAGAATCCCTATAGGTGTTGCGGGGACGAACCTTGGCTATTCCGTGAACGTTGGGAGAAGCTTTTCGAGGACTTCTGTGACGTCCCTCAGGAGAAGTTCGATCCCTCGAGGGTGCGCGGGAGTATCCCCTCCTCTTCATCCGCGACGTTTCCTTACTCTCCGGTCTTTAGGTGTCCGAGTTGTACGACACGATCAAGTACTGCGCTTTGCACCACCGCACATTCCTTTTCACCATCTTTGGCGAGCAAGGGGGGTCTCAGGGCAAGGATCGAAGACTCCATGAGCTGTATGCCCGTGCCAAGGCACTCTTTGACCTCGTCGCTCCCCAGGAATACGGTATTGAGCCCAACGAAAAGTATTTCTCCCACGCTCGGCCCATTCGTTGTCTTTTCCTGACCGCATGGCTTTCACAGGGAGGAAATCGGTATCCTCACTTCGTTGCCCTTGCTCAAGAACGTCGTGGAAGACCTCGAGGCGGCTAGGGGAAGCGGTGGTAGCTCTTTGAACCTCTACTTCACCAAGGAGAGTCACATCCATACCCTTGTTAATCTTGTCCTCCTCTCCGGTTTGCCCATCGCGAACAGGAGGATACCAGAGCTAGACTATGCGGTGCGCATTCCCCTCCCTGATCGACCCTCCGTGTGAAACTCAACGAAACTCAACCCATCACCCATCGTAGTCTCACATCACGTTCGAGCTTTACGAACGCAACTACGGTCGAGGAAAAACAGACAAAGAGTACTCGATCAAGCTTTCTCTGAGTGAAGGCGCACACTCTTCCAACGTCCTGGACTCGGCACTAGATTCTAGACACTCGCTCAACGTCCAGCCTCGCAGGAAACTGACCCAGCATTTGCCTTACAGTGACGTGATCGCCAAGTTGTCGAAACACTTTTACCGGTTGGAAATGGCATGTCGTTTTATTTCCGTTCGTTTGATGCTATTGTCTTTGCCTTTGCTCTCCTTCTTTATGATCACGAAAGTTTGGACCGTTTCATGATTTCTCGCGCTCTCGTCATCTTTCGGTATCGCTGCATCCGCGCCACATCTTCATCCCCACACGCCATATGCGCATGCTCTCCCACACGCTCTCTCTCCCTCTACGCATCTCATCGTATCCCTATGTCGTATTGCATATTTTCCGCGATTTATTCTGCTGTGCATCGTACTCATTCACATCGTTTGCTACCACTCTTGCTATTCCCATGTCCGATCTTAAAATCATTGCTTCTTCCTCGTTTCCTCGACCTTGCGACAGGATTGCTGACCATCGAATTTCTTTCGCGTTTTTAGGATGAGGAATCCGACAGCGTGTATGCACCACTTGCGAGCTCCGTCATAACTGGGGGTACTGGAAGCAGCCCCGAGTGAACAGTATAGCCTCGTGGCTTCTCCCCGGTGTCGTGTTGTGGGGACCCTTGCGATCCTATGGCCAACGTTTCTTGGGGGACCTTGGGGGTGGCGAAGAGGGTATGGGGTTTTTTGTGAATGCTTATGAATGGGGAGGGGTGGGAATGTTTGGCGTTCCACGTAACTTTCGACGAACGTTCGATGTGATATTGAGCCGTGGTTTTTTTATTCGCTCCCTGTGGAGTATTGTACGAGTAGTTCTAGATTGGTCCAGTAGACGGCCGTGCTTCTTTTCGTGCTGGTTCGTTATTTCCCCCCTATGTGGTTCGCACATGCGTTAATTTCCTTCAGGGCCTCGATCGTAATTCATCATTGTGATACCTAGAACTCGTCGCGTGAATCCCAATTACGACATATATGCAAGGAGGAGGTGAGGGTGGGGGCGAGGGATGTCTTGTGACCTTTTTCCCGCCAGTATGGGCATACGTAACCCTCACGAGAGAACCCATGGGGGGGGGAGGTGTCCGACAAGCTAGGATTCATCGTCCCAATCTCGTAACCCGACCTTCTTCCGGATCGCGTCGAGCTGATCAGGTTTGAGCTCCTTGAACGCGATGCCGTGGCTGCCTTTACCGGCCATCGAGGGGTGGTCCTTGTCGAACAACGCGGAAGCAGACTGAGAGAGCATGGAGGATTGGTTCGCCAAGGCTGCGAAGGAAGAAGTTGATTCTTGGTACCTACATAACCGGTGTACCTGTGTCAGCGAGCGAAGGAGGGTGTGCGTGGCGTGTTTCTCTTACAATCTGAAGGCTTCTTTGTTTAAGCACTCGTGGTCTTTGATTGCGTCCAGAGCTTGTTTCTTGAATGAAGCTTTGACCCAATGCAGAACGTCGTATACGTGGTGCTCGTTCGGCCTGGAGGAACGTTCAATCGTCGGTCAGCCTCTGTTATGGTATAGAGAGGCTGAAGCGCTTACCTCCAAGGTCTAAATCGCGGAGAGAGGTTGAAGCTCCCGTCCTTCTGGGAGATCAATGGGTGGAAAACGTCTGTCAGGAATTGTATTTGTGGCGAGGAGTTTGGGTAGTCTTTTGGGAATACGAGGCGGAATTTTAGGATGCAATCCGAGTAGTAACCTTGATGACCCGGGCAATTATTGGTAAATCAGCCATCGGCCATAGGCGCACGTGGACACCGGGGAGTGAAGTGGAAGGAGGATATGGGTGAGGGTTCGTCAGCTCTCCTGAAGGCATAGATGAGAGGCGAACCTTGGTGTACAAAGAACACCCCATCCCAAATGAACATGTTATCCTTATCTGGGATCAAGTACATCCCAAGCGGGCAATGTCCTGGGTACCTCAACGAAGCGTACTCCTGGGATATCGTAGTGTACGTGACCAACGGTGGACCGTTTCCCACATCCCCAGTGCCAGCCGTCGTCACCGTCACACTCGACCGAGCCGTCCCGGGAGTGGAAGGCCAAAATACGCTGCCAGGTTGAGACCGCGCCGGTGTCTGTGTTTGGAAGGTTGACGCTGAGGGTCGCGACGATCGAGGAGGCGTCGACGGTGGGTCGCCGTAGGTTGTGTATCCGTAGTAGATCATGAACGTTAGATCTTACCTTGTGTGGGCCCCGATCGTCCGCCGGAAGGGTCGGCGAATGCCGCGGTTTCTTGGGGATGATCGGCTGGGACCGGGGAACCCCACCTTTCTTCAACGTTCACCATCCCCTTAACGGATACACGTGCTTACCCTGGCAAAGGCCTCCAACCCTCCCTGCTAATTCGAACGGGAAACCGGGGGGTACGAGGTATTCCCCGTGGTATCTCGCGTACACCCATGTCGAGGTCGCTCCACCGTGGAGGAGCCGTCCATACCATCGACTCGACCCGAATTGGACTGTCGGTTCGACACGCTCCATCGCCACCCTTGTTTGAGAACTACCGATCCGCGATGTCCTTACTTATCCCCGCTCCTCGCTCGCCTTCACCTCTATCGGCGTCCTACCGTTGCCTACCTCAGGAAACTGGGCCAAGCACGAAGCCCCTTCCTCCCCAACCGTCGCACCAGGTGGTCTTGCTCCTCGAAGAGCTCGAACGAACCGAAACCCCCCACCTTCGGTATCCTAATAACAGATTAAACCGCGCATGGGATCACCTAAGTCCCCCACCCCCCAGAATGTGATTCGAGGCTGTTTTTGATATCTGCGAAGACGGGGACGGGGTCACTGGTATGTTTGAGTATATCGCGGAACGGGTTGTCGCGAGATGGGAGTATCAGGAGGACCTTGAGACGAGGATGGTGAACGTGGGGGGACCACATCGCATATTATTTGATTCGGGGATCCCAAACCTCCAGAATGGGTACACAGGATCACATCTCAAACCTACAAGGCTTAGGTCCTGTTATTCTTCGTGAGGTATTGCACTATCCACCTCATCTCTATGACTCCCTCATTCTTACCCTTATCTTGTTCAAATTCTATATGAACTCCGGCCCCACCAACAACTCTGGCTTTCAGCCTAGTACCCCAACCTTGGAACAGAGAGTTAATAGATGTAGGAAGTGGTACTGTCACAAGGAGCTCACCACTGAAATCCAGTTAGTAAGAGGTTGATGGTTTGTTTGTTGCCTCTTCAATATTCCGGAGGATCACTCTGCAGGCCTCCACATCCCCTGAAGCCCCAATCTTCTCATAAACATTGGCAGCACGCAAGGCCCCTGACCTTGCCTCCTTGAACCTGTGTTGCTTATACCAAAACCTGGCCTGCAGCTCCATTGCACGACCCAGCCGGTATCTGTCATTGATTGCGTATGACATGGCATGTTTGATGTGGGCATGTGCATCATCAAACCTGTTTTCACCAGAAGACAGTTGTGCCAAGGAGTGATGAATCCAAAACAGTTGACCACCCCAGTTAAAAGTGGTTGCAATCCTGAGGGCTGCCTTGAAGTGGTTGATGGCCTCCTCTGTCTGACCTTTGGAGCGAAATATCTTGCCAAGAATACGATAACATTCACAGACTGGAAATTGATCACCCTTGTCTGAGATAAGATCAATTGCCTGTAATGCAGCCTCTTCTGCAGCATCAGGCTGTTTGTCATCATATAATAACCAAGCAAGCTGCTGCCAAGATCGTGCCTGTCCTGTTGTGTTGTTGAACCGTTTGTAAATTTCCAGTGCTTCTTTCACCTGCTGTGTCCCTTCCTTGTAGAGGCCTAGGTTCCTGTTTGCATCAGATATGAACCTCAATGTTTCAGCAACCAGAAAACTATCCCCTCGCTCCCTCTGGAGCCTCAAGGTGCAAATGAGGAGCCGTTTGTACTCTGCACAATTACCCACTGAGTTGAATAACCGTGAGAGCTGTAACAAACATTCTGGCTTGGAGCGGTGATCATCTGGGAGCCCTTCAATCTTTGGCCCCAGCATGACTAGCCGTGTTTTGTGCCAGTAGAGGTGCCCCATGAAATAAGCACAGACATTCCAGATCCCAGCTGAGTTTGTATCAATGGATGTGAAGACATCAAGCAGGTGCTCAACATTTACATCTTCAGATATGATCCATCGTGCCTCTTCAAAGCCAGGCTGGCCAGGATTAACATCAACTGACAATCGGCGGAAGTAATGCTTTTTGGCCATGCAGAGGAGTGGAGACAGAGCTGGATCTTTGGGGCGAAGGTAGTCTCGAAGTGGGGCCAACATTGTGGTGAAGCCATTACTTTGATATGTCAGAGAGAGGACACAGAATTTGTCAAAGATATTTCTTCTGTTGGAGGTGGTAGGAAGCAACTGCCTAAAGATGTTCTTGTGGGCCCTTGGGGGGAATAACCAGTTGAGGTTATTCTCATTGATGCCTTGAGGGAAGAAGGCAACAACTCCAAGAAGTTCCCTGGCATCGGGGCCAAGTCCCTGGAACATTGGGGAGGCAAGTGACAGTTCAATGGTGGCTGCAAGGCTCCTGTTGTGTTCTGTCTGAAGAACACCAGTTCCCCACTGCTCCCACTCCCTGCTCAATCGACCACTACTCCACCTGTTGTGGTGGGCAACAGTTGCAAGCAATGTTACTGAGAGTGGGTGAAAGTCAAGTTGTTCCAGGATGTTGTTAATGAGGTTTGGCTGTTTGTCATTCTTGTAGATGGAATAGAAGGTATCACATGCAGCCTCCATTGACAATGTTGGGATGTCAAGGCTCTTGCAGGTGGGAGGAATGGTGGAAATACGAGATGTGAGACCAAGGCAAATATTGTTGAACTCAGCCAGTTCCTCTACCACAGCATAAACCTCCTGGGCATTTGTCCCTTGTGGGTCAAGTATGTATTCAGCATTGTCAAGGAACACAATCATATTCCTTGAGGATAGGAAGGGTCGCAGGGGAGTTAGATCCTCAAGGTTTTCTACCCCTGCACCAATGGCCTTTGAGAGTTGGCCAAGGAAATGAGTCTGTGAGGCAGGGAATTGGTCACAGCGGATAAACCGGCGGTTTTCTCCAAACCGTTCCTTGATGCGATCATGGTGGAGAATTGTCAGAGCGATGGATGTCTTGCCGATTCCACCAGCACCAATGAGGGCGATCGGAGTGAGGTTTTCCGCGAGACCGATGATCTTCTCGATCAACTCGTCGCGCCCGAAACAGGCCCTCGGTGGTGGGGGAGGGAATTCCCCGGTGGGGATGCTGTGTAAGGGTAAGACTGTGGGCTCTATGGTATTGGCATTCGAGACGGCCTGACCTGTGTTGAATCTAGGGAACGATGAGCACTCTGTTGTTGGTGGATAGGGAGTCGGACTTACCGAGCGGTGTTGGCTATCCGTACCCTCCTGGCCTGCCACTACGTTACGATGAATGTCCAAAACCATCGCGTGGGTATTAATTGCCAGCTCAGTCTGAAAGGGAGAGATTAGCGATAGCAGAACAGACCCGACTGAACGTACGTTGAAGACATGGAGGACCCTATTGAGGTCTAACCTCCAAGCGGCGATCGCTTCCTTATCATTCTTCGCATGAAAAAGTCGAGAGGCTGCATTCCGCTTCCTCCGTCTGATAACCTTCCTTTGGATCTCAGCTATGGTTCTGCGGTCGAGAACGTCATTAGTGAGTTATCCAAACCGCGCAACGCTGGTTTAACCTACACCGTCAACTGCGCAATCGCCTCGCACACGGACTGACTAAGGTCGTCCAGTTTCTTTCCATTCACTCCGCGCCCAAGGGCGGTACAGACGTCAGCGCAGTTCAACCCGAGCTCGACGTAATCTCGTTTATTAACCATAGAGTCCTGGACAAATGTGAACCCACTGCAGGCCGTTGTTACAGAATAGGAAGAAACGCACCCTGATCATAGTCAGGAGGACGCTGACGGAGCCGAATACGGCCTTGGCCGGTGCGATGCCGGAGATTTCCTTCGCGAGATTCAGAGTTTCGATGGTCACGTTCAAAGAGGAGAGAGTGCCGTCCCGCCCCTTTGTTCGTTGGGGATTTGCGTCCATGGTCGAAGCTCGAGGTGGTCGGGAGAAAACGGTATGGCGCGCAGGCTGTGAGGAGCGACCCCACCCTAATACACCCATGCGGCCGTCCTGTCATGACGTTACCTGTCAGACGGAGAGGGTAGCGTTCGTGCTTCAACCAGTGAGTGAGCTGGAAGTGAAATCAAAACCACCGAACGTGGCCGCTTGCCCTGCAAATAGGGTGGTGGTTGGGAGGCGCATCGTGGTGGTGGTCCCGCCTGTTTTTCTGGCATGATGCATGAGCACTAATCGTGATTGAGAATTTTGTTGGGGGTAGAGGCGGGGCCTGGCCGTCGTGTTGGTCAGGCATTGGAAGCACACGATGCGGCTTGCATAGTACTCAGTTCACACAAACTTACAACGCGGGGGTGGGGTATTTATACTGCAACCTATCGTACGAGCGTGAACTAGTTAAATGCGATGCGTAAGAGATGCGATGGGCGACGAAAGCAACGGACGGATCCACAGAAAAACGCTTAATCGACTTCCTCGACGCTGGGGCCGTCCTCTCCGCCAGCACCGCCAGCACCAGGGAAACCACCAGGTGCGCCTCCGGGGTTCGGGAAGGCGCCGGGGGTGCCACCAGCGCTGGCATACAACTTCTGCATAATTGGGTTGGCGATGGCCTCGAGCTCCTTTTGCCTCTCCTCGTACTCCTCCTTTGACGCCTCCTGTGAGTTGTCGAGCCACGAGATGGACTCGTTAACGGAATCCTCGAGCTTCTTCTTGTCAGCTGGTTCGAACTTGCCAGCGAGTTTCTCGTCGTTGATCGAGTTTCGGAGGTTATAGGCGTAAGATTCGAGACCGTTCTTGGCAGCGATACGAGCAGTGGCAGCCTCATCTTCGGACTTGTACTTCTCTGCCTCGCTGACCATGCGCTCGATCTCCTCCTTGGAGAGGCGGCCCTTGTCGTTGGTGATAGTGATGCGGTTCGACTTTCCGGTGGTCTTGTCGGAGGCTGAGACATTCAAGATACCGTTGGCATCGATGTCGAAGGTAACCTCGATCTGGGGAACACCACGAGGAGCGGGGGGGATACCGGAGAGCTCGAACTTTCCGAGGAGGTTGTTGTCTTTTGTGCGGGCGCGCTCGCCCTCGTAAACTTGGATGAGGACACCGGGCTGGTTGTCGGCGTAGGTGGAGAAAATCTCGGACTTCTTGGTAGGGACGGTGGTGTTTCGCTTGATGAGAGCGGTCATGACACCACCAGCGGTCTCGATACCGAGGGAAAGGGGAGCGACATCGAGCAAGAGCAGGTCCTGAGTCTTCTCAGAGGTGTCGCCGGAGAGAATGGCGGCCTGGACGGCAGCACCGTAAGCGACGGCCTCATCGGGATTGATGCTCTTGTTGGGCTCCTTGCCGTTGAAGAAATCGGAAACGAGCTTGACGATACGTGGGATACGGGTGGAGCCACCAACCAAGACGATTTCGTGGACGTTGGCCTTGTCGATCTTGGAGTCACGGAGGACCTTCTCGACAGGATCGAGGGTGCTTCGGAAGAGGTCCTGGCACAGTTCCTCGAAACGGGCACGGGTGAGGGAGGTGTAGAAATCAATGCCTTCGAAGAGGGAGTCGATTTCGATGGATGTGGATGCGGCGGAAGAGAGGGTTCGCTTGGCACGCTCACAGGCGGTACGGAGACGGCGGAGAGCACGAGGGTTGGAGGACAGATCCTTCTTGTTTTTCCTCTTGAACTCCTGGACGAAATGATTAACGAGTCGATTGTCGAAGTCCTCACCACCCAAGTGGGTGTCACCCGCGGTGGCCTTGACCTCGAAGATACCCTCTTCGATGGTCAAGAGGGAGACATCGAAGGTCCCTCCGCCGAGATCGAAGATGAGAACGTTGCGTTCACCAACAGCCTGCTTATCGAGACCGTAGGCGATGGCGGCAGCAGTGGGCTCGTTGATGATGCGCAGAACGTTCAAGCCACAGATTGTGCCGGCGTCCTTGGTAGCCTGACGTTGGGAGTCGTTGAAATAAGCGGGAACGGTAACGACGGCATTGGTGATGCTGCCCCCGAGATAAGACTCGGCCGTCTCCCTCATCTTGGTTAAGACCATCGAGGAGATTTCCTCGGGGGACTAAATAAAAGTTAGAAACGCAATCAAGATGGGTTGAGAAAGAACCGAACGCACAAACTCCTTGTCCTCGCCACGGTATTGCACACGGATGTAGGGCTTGCCGGTTTTGTCGATGACTTTGAAAGGGAAATGCTTGATGTCTGATTGCACTTCCGCGTCGGAAAACTTGCGGCCAATGAGACGTTTCGCATCGAAGACGCTGGATAGAATGGTCAGTACGTTGACGGACTCTTGCGATGAAGAGGAAAACTGACGTGTTGATGGGGTTCATCGCGACCTGGTTTTTGGCGGCATCGCCGATGAGTCGTTCAGTGTCAGAGAAGGAAACGTAAGATGGAGTGGTCCTGTTGCCCTGGTCGTTGGCGATGATCTCTACACGATCGTTTTGCCACACGCCGACACAACTGGGTGGACACGGTGAGTGAGTGGGGGACTAGAGGTCAGCGAGAGGCTGCTTACGAGTAGGTGGTGCCCAAATCGATTCCGATAGCTTTGCCGGACATTGCTGGGGATAGGTTTTGGTGGGCGGAGGGGGGGGAAAGGAAGATGGGGTGGATCGAGAATTTGTCCGATCTTTATACACGCCGACGAGGTGCGGAACCCGGGCTCGGAGGTCGGTGGGTCCGAGATTCGAATTTTCTGGAAGGTGCTGGAACATTCGGGATGCTTCTCCGTGGGAAGACCCGCCAGCTGGACGTGGCCCGGTCCGGGGCCGGGCCGGGCTAACAACCGGTCCGCCGAGCCTTGGCGGTCAATGCCGCAATACGGGGATGCCAGGCCCCAACGCGACCAAGAAGTAAGCAAACAAGGCCGTATCCTGCGGAGAACGGTCTATCGAAACGCGAACGACTGTCAACCAGCCGGGGGCCTTTTGAGTGAGCCGCATGTGATCGACCGATCGTCCGTGCTTCCTCTTTCTATATCACCTACACCCCCTATACACCCCACCTGTTGTTGAGGTCCACCACCGAAACACCCCCCTCACGCATCACCCACCTGCCCTCCATCTTCGCTCCCAGGTGTTTTTTCAGGCACTGGGAGAGCCCTGCTATAATCCAGGGTATTGTAATTCGAACGTCGTATAGGGGGACGTCCATTGCATTGTTCTTGATTTCAACGGTGGGTTTGCATCAGGTGATCCATTCTGACCTCCCATACTGCTGGCTCCGTTCCTCCCAATGTCGGATCTCAACCACCGAATGTGCCCCCTCGACCTGCGATCGGTGCGAATCTACCCTACCTGGTTTCTCAAACATTAGTATCGTTCTTCACCCTGGACCTTGTAGGGCACCGGTTGAGGCGTGAATGTGACGCGTCATCGATCACCAACTACACTAGCTATATTCCGACGAGGGACACGGGCCCTGCGATATTGGTTTCTCCCCATAATGTTCCCCCTTGGGTTCCCAACCGCCTCCGTCATCCAATTCTCACTCATACCTCACCGTCGTTGGGTGCGCTATCCCGCGATGACACACCATCACCTTCCATGGATGGTATCCCATGGTTGGTCTCCTAGTTGGGAGAGAGACGTATCAGAAACCCACTTGCGAGATCCCGTGCGGACTCCGCCGACTCATCGAGTTTACCATACGGGCTCGTGATCAACCCACTGGTAAATTTCATTGGACTATCTGCGGGCGCGCCAGAATTCCGCCGTAGTCCCGGCTGTGAGGACTGGGTGCACAGCATGGAGTACCGAACCTTCACGGCCGAACCTCCGCGATATCAACCGGACGGCTGTTCCGAGCGCACAAATTGGAAGGTGCGGGTGCTGTGGCTTGCGGCAAGCGGTCGCCGCAGTGGTGCGACATTCTATCATGCTATCCTTTCTGGTTCCGTTGGCCCGGCAAGGGTTGCGATGTGGCCGGTGACGCCATTGGTGCGACTGACAATGTTACCGTCCCCGCTTCGGGTCCAAATACGTCTTTCCGCCTTCCTATTCACGGAGGAACAGATGAGGTGGGGAGATTCGGGATCCGGTACTATTGCACGATCAGCCATCGGTCAAAAGAGCCGCTCTTCGACACATTCCCCACAAACACATTCGCGATCTTGTCCCGAATAACACTTATGAGTTAGGTGGGGATGCGAGTGGGTAACCCTCTAACCCAACCAGTACTCGGCGTGGAACCTCGTTATCTCCAGGAACACGACTCTGGTGAAGGGGCACCACTTTCTCTCACCTCCGGCCGGGCCCTGCTCGCCATGCCAACTCTAGCGAGGGCATATTGCGGAGCTCCGCCCCAAAGGACAGGCCACACCTGTTACTTCACACGCCACCAATGAGATCGCAAACGGACGGACGGTTAGTTAACGTTAACCTAATGTTGTGACATTAGGCCGTGGTCGGAGAAACTCGGCCAGTGGGGGAATACTCGGGGGCTAGCACACGCGGGCGTGCGGTGGGTGAGGACACTCAACCTCATGGATCCGCGGAAGTGTACCACAACTGAGCGCGCATGTTTTGGATCCCAGGCCCGAAGCGGGCCTCGCATGGGGTGCACGTAGATGGGAGCTTATGTCCAGGGGGGGTTGGTCGGCTTGCAGCGGCCAGGGTGAATGGTGGGGAGGTGCACCAACGTTCTCCAAGCCGCAGCCGTTGTTGGGTAACCAACTAATAGCGTGCTTCCACGTGCGCACAAGCTCCATCGGTAAAGGCCGCCTCGGTTTTACTTTGAATTCATCATGCCTTTTCTATGTTGTGTACAATACATAATGCAGACAGTACGAGGTCTTTGGGCAACACTGAGAGGAGAGAGAGAAACAGAGAAAATAAAAAGGTCGTGACATGGGCACACAACGTGGAATGGAAACGTACGGCACGAGTATTGAGTAAAATCGAGGAGACGCAAGAGAACAGAATGATACAGGGCAAGAGAGATGAACCAAATACCAATGTCGCACAAACAAAGAACAGGAGGGGCATACCAACACAGAGGACTAGAGGGTGACCAGCGGAAAATGTATGCAAATATTTAAGGGCGCATGATCTGCGACGCCTCAGTCAGCACGAGCAACGGGGTAGCAGGTAAGGCGGAAGGGGGGTGAATTAGATCCATAGCAGTCTCCCAGGAGCGATTAACGATCAATTAGTTCCGAAAATGATGTGAAGGGAATGCAAGTGGCGAAGCAACGACGAGCGAGGGACAACGACGATGAAAGCGAGGGGAGAGGCGACCAGACAATCCGTGCGTTATACCGCATGGGGGTATACCATGCGGTGAAAAGGGTCTAGTGTCCAATCATGGACTTCCCATATGATGATCTCTCCCGTCATCTGCTGCGTCCGCGTCCGTGTCTTCGCTCGTATAACTGTACATGCTCATCGTATCGCTCGAGCAACTTGAATGGTTAGGTCTGATCGTAGGCTCGTCGTCTGTTTCGGCATCGGTTTCGGTCCCTGCCTCACTGGTTGTATCGACGTCCGATGCGTCGGTTTCGCTGACCGTGCCATTTGTGTAGGACGGTACCCTGGGCCGTACCTGGGGTGTCCTTCCGCCGTTCTTGTGGTTTGGGATTGCCAATGTGGGAGCTGACACGGATGGTGTGTGATCCGGGCGATGTGTGGGACCGACCAGAGATCCACCATAGGCATCCACGGCACCCATGGCCTGGGTTGGGGCGGATAAGCTACTGGGTGATTTTGGGGGTATGGCAGGTAGATCGCCCTCGGATCTCAATTGGGAAAACAAGACCAGCTGCTCAGCGTATCTCTGCATCTCCTGGGGTGATATCATCAAACGGAAGTCGTTCAAGAGCAGGAACTGGAGCTCTAGCTGGTTCAACTCGGTCTGGGGAAGGCCGCCCACCTAGAACGATTGGGATTAAATGTGAAAACGTGGGGCGACGGTTGGATGAGACAGACCTTGGCGTATCTAGAGTTGGTGTAGAACACGTCACTGAAGAACTTGCTTGCTACGGTCACGCCAGCGATAACCAGTCGGTGGATGTTGTAGGAGTCGATCACAAACGGCTTGCCCGTGACTTGGGCGGCCAGTTTGGACATTCTATCAAAATAGACGAGGAGAGAGAGGAAAACTTCGTTGGTGGTGGGGCAGTATTTGTGGATGCGGAGGAGGTATGCTTCGAGGGTGATTGTAGGGACGTTGCGGGCATGGAAAGATAAGGACGAGGATGCGTTTCCAAGGGAGGATTTTGAAGCGGTTGTGAGAGTCTTCCACACCGGGGATGATGAATGATCAAAGTTGGAGGCCGGGGAGGAAGGGTCCGACCTGGATGAGAGAGAATCGTTGGCGGAGGCGATCTGGGTAAGTAGGGTCGCGAGAAGTCGTAGGAGATCGTGGGGTGGGACCGAGTGGATGTCGACCGGATCTCTCTGGGACTCGGACGGATGTTGTTTGGAGTTGACGTGCTGCTTCATGGATTGGAAGGACGACACATGCGAATTCCGTGAAGAGGACGAAGAGTGGTCTGTGGTCGAGGGCCGCGAGTCTGGGGTAGTCGTTTGTAACGACGCGGTCGACGAGGCGACGGTAGACGAAGGGGTGACTGTGGATGAGGACGAGGAGGACGAGGGGTTAGATGAGTGCCTCCTGGACTGGTGTCTGGTCGAACGCGAGGAATTGTTGGAGGGCGTTGAAGACGATGTTGATGGCTGCCTGTAGTCGGCATTGACGGAGGTGTAATCCGAGGAAGAGTGTTGTAGGGGCGGAGCCAAAGCAAGCATGTTTTGCTGGAACGGGGGTCGAACGAGCAGACGAGGCCGGGGGAGGAGGAAGAGGAAGTTTTTGGGACGAAGGTGGGGGGAAGGAACGGAGGAGGGGGGACGGGAGGGCAGGGAGAAGGAGGTGCTGTCACTCTGATCAATGATCAAGCACGTGCCCTGACCTCGACGTCAACACCAATAGAAAGAGAAGAGTAGTTCAAAGTTGCCCCTTTGGTGCACAATGCGCTGGCTCGTTCTTCAAGCTTCACAGCTGGTCGTGGTCCAAGAAAGGGCGAGAGAGAGGATGGAGAGTGCAGACGATCAGCGGGTCGCGGGATGTAACGTTTGGGCTCAACGATGATCAGATTGAAGCTCCCCCGCGGATGAGATGCAACGTAGAGAACGCGGTTTCACCATTCACCAAGGCTGCGGGTCCGCCCTCTGAGGCTAATATCTGATCTACCGGCCGTCGGTCATGACGGACTTGTCGACGCTGGGGCACATATCGACAACTCTCGCAAGAAATCTCCATCGCCAATGCGTCGCGAGGACGCCGTCGGGACATCCCAGCAACCTCCCATTGGGCCCGTTCCGCACCGAATAAGTATAGGGGTCGGCTTGGGCCGAAACCACGTGGCGGATATCCAACAAAAAATTCAAACCGCGTCTCCTCGATCAGTGCCTGTTCACGCCCTTCTCACAAATTGACTACCGGGGTTGCGACGTGTCTATGTGTTAGGAGTCTGGTCGCATGCAAACCCCCGCCAAACATCTCTCATAGTGGTCGGTACGCCCCTCCCGTCTTGGTTCCACCAGCAGCTACGTTTACTCCACCCTCCCAGCCATGGCTTCGCCAACACAGGCCGTTCCATCCCTTCTCTCCGCCATGCGTCTGCTCGTAATCTCACGTCCCGACGACGCCTGGTGGTCCTTTTTCCTCGTCTGGTTCATCCGATTCCTCACGGTCTCGGTAGTGCTCCGCACCTACATCGTCCCGTGGGGACTCGCTCTCGTCTTCAGTCGCTTCCGTGTCCGCAGCGTCAGCTTGCGTTCGATACGAGGCGTATACTTCCGTCAGGGTCGCAGCGTGTGGAACATCGATCGAATCGGCCTCTCCTATCACCGTTCATCAAAGACACAAGCCAGCCGCCTCACCATTGTCGTTCAAGGCCTCAAGCTAGACTTCGCGAAACCCAACAAACCCACTCCTCCACCACAGAAACCACCGCCAGGTCATCGCAGAGTCCCAACCCTTGCCAATTTATCACCTTCCCCGATCGCTTTCAAGGCCCGCCAAATAATCTACGTCATCTACGCTGGGCTGGAACCCCACCTTCGTCCGCTCGTTCGCGCAAGCATCATATTCGTGTTAAGGGTACTCATTCGGTGCCTTCCCGCTTTAACACAAGTCCTGGATTTCGAGCTTGTCTCTGCGGAACTTTCCCTGGCCGAGTTGCCAGATGTACAGTTCAAGCTCAAGGAACTCGGGGTTTCGACCAAGGTGGTATTCACTCAAGTTGAAAAGGTTGCGTTCAAACCGCGACCCACTCCATCTCGTCCACTCCACAGGAAACACAGTCGTTTTTTGAGCATGGTAGACTGGAAGTCTCGCTTGTCAGATAACATCTTCCGCACGTGGGCGGGCGCGTGGGGGGACACGAGGGGTACAGCCTCTCTTACCATTCACTTGAACGATCTCTCGGCAATCCAAACTTCAGGTTCCCAGAATGGTCCGTCTTTTCGTCTGTGTCGCCTTGGACAATAGATTGATCGTCACCGCAGAAGGAAACCTGGTTTTCCATTTCCCCAGTAGCAATTTCCATACTTCTGTCGACGTCAACTCTCATCGAGGGATCGAGCCTCACAGTCTCGAGACCAGCATCGGCCTGGAATCAATAAACCTGTCAGTTGACCTGGTACAGGAACTTGTCGGTCGACTCGAACCAAGGGCACCCACGAAACCGAGACACCCTCCGACCCCGTCGCCACAACCAAGTCCATTTTTCCCCACCACTCCTTCCTTCTTCCCTACGTCTCCAAGCATCCAGTTCATGGTTGGTGTTAGAAACTTCGTCGAATTCTCCCGTTCTCACCCACCCCCAGCCGTTGCGTCGTGGATCTGCCGCGACGAGGGACCCCAAGAAAACGTTCCTCGATGTGAGCTCTCTTCTCTCTCCGCGTTTGACTCCCCTCTCTGATGGTTTGGTTAGACCTTGTTGTCCGCGGTCAAACTCATAACAACAAAGGTCGCCACCGTCAACCTCCAGTTTGGAGCCAACGATAGCACTTCAATGGCAATGAACCTCCAAAAACTCGCGTTCTCTGCGGGCCTGAGCGATGCTGACGAGCACCCACTTCACCGTGAAATACTCGGGCGCAACAAGTTCATTACTGGTGTCGACCCAGAGGTGTACTCGACACACTTCTCCATACAGCGCGTGGCTTTCCAAAGGATCTTCCAACCTCTCTCCCCTGGTGTGCCAATATCTCATTCCCTCGCCGTCGCCTCCGTCGGGAAGATCCAGCTCGACGCTTTAGCCTCCCAGTTGACCCTACCTCTCATGTCTCGCCTCACAGTCCGGAAGAATCACACGTTAAACCGCCACAGTGGGGACCCCAACTCGGCAGTCTTGGCCCTTAGGTTCAAAGTCGCATCCATTGACATCACACACGACTGGGGATCTATTCGAGACATCCTGCAACGGGTACCGAAACCCCGCCAACCTGTGCCTCCCACGTTACCATCGCAGGATTCACCCTCCCCGGGTGTTCTCCCCCCGCAAGGAATCTCGCTCAAGGATGAATCGGGACTCGACAACTTGGTGGCTGAGCACATTCCTCGGGTGCATATCGATGTGGAGTTGGGCGGCGTCAGGATAAACGTCCCGTTCTCAGGCTCTGCGCAGAGGAAAACGCAAACCGCGGTGGAGATGGGGACAGCTGGTGCTGTCTTCCGTCTCGACTCGGAGTTCATTCCACCCCCTCATCAGGCGAAGAAGGTTTTCGTCTACGAGCAGGTGACCCCCACGCGGATGCGCACGTCCATCGCGTGTAATACCCAACCTTTGGAGCTTGGTGTTCGGGTTGGGGTCGGGACCCACGGTTCGTTTAGCGCTGGGGAGACCGACGAGACGAGCTTCGAGCCACTGCTGACGATTGACACCATCGATGTCTCTGCCAACGGGATGACATCGGCGATGATCAAAGATGATGGAGTCACCGTCTTGGATATCTCTTCGACCTCCTTGGACCTCCACTGTTTGACGGACGCCATATCACTTGAGCTGTGGAATGTCGAGGTGGTTTCCGCCCTTTCCCAAATTCTGGATACCTTCAGACAACGACCAGAGCCTCCTCCCCCACACCCCTGGTCAATATCCGTTCACGGAGAGCCAAACCTCCTCGATCGACTGCCCGTGGGTGTCGCCGCGACCGTGGTGATCGACAGGTTCACCGTGTTCGTGACGAACCCAGACCTTAATCCAAATGAGAGCGCGGAAATTACCCGTGGAATCGCGTTCCATACCGGATTTTCGGTCCAATTCTGTTCCATCCTCCCGTGCCACGTCGCCACGATCGGGAAGCTTTCGGGTATACACGAGACTCGACTCAAACTCGGTCTCCCCGACGAGCCTGCCGTTCGTGCTGTCAACAAGACTACTTCGAGGCACGAATCCGACTGGACGAGCGACGTCGTGAGGATCACCCTTTGGGATACGGGTATTCGTAGTGCTATCTCCACCTCATGTGTCGCGGACGATCCGTACTGTTTACAAGATCTCACCTCGAAGTTCAACGAACAGAACACGCAGTTCTTATTTATCCCAAGCGTGAGGGTCGACCTTTTGTATCCTGGTATACGTGCGGCGGAGTGGTGTGGAGATGTAGAGGATAAGTGGGTGTGTGAGGTGGGTGTGAAGGTGCCTACGATCAAACTCAAGCTCGAGTTGGTTCACGCCTATTGTACGCTCTTGGCTGTGAAGGGGTTGAAGGAGTTGTTCGCCCCTACATCTCACAACCCAAAGGCGAACGGTGCGCACCCACCGGTCGCGTCACACCTCCCGGGGGAGCCGACAAGGGAGAAGGTTATTCAACTTCAAGCTTCGGTCCAGACCTTGGAATTGTTGTTCAGTATGCCAGAGGAACAAGCCATTGCCGCGAGGGTGAACGATTTTACCCTACAAGTCACTCCGGCTCGGAAAATCCTGCTCAGCTTGCCGTCGTGCTTCTTCTGGGTATCACGGCCTAAAGGCCTGTGCGAACGGCTCGAGAGTCCCGCTGACGATCATCGGTGGGAAGAGTTCGTTTCGATACAGTCCTGGGATGTCACGATCGATAATGCTTCTCAACCTGGGCCTTCCATAACCGTCCAAGGGGATGTCGGGAGAGTCAGGATTCCACACAACTTTATCCTCTCGGAGTTCGTTATAGCTATTACGCTCAGTGTCAAGTCGATGAAACACCTGGTTGATGTTGTGGTCCAAGGGAAGTTTGAGAAGATGGATATTCCCCCGGCGGAGGGAGCGAAGAAGGTTCCAAAGATGGTCTTCAAGATCCGTAGGTTGATTGCGGAAGCTGCGGATGATCCCTTCGAGAGTAAGCTGGGGCTGATTTCCCATGCGGGATTTAAGGCGACGGAAATCATCGCTGCTCACCAGTATGGAACCCACACTATGTGGATGCACGATGCTTACTCGGGTTGTTCCTTTGCAGGGATGCCTTCGAGGCGAAAGTTGCAACTGTCCTGGCTGCAGAGTCCGAGCAGAATGGTCGAGCTAGTCAAGACGAGGTCGACGGTTACCGATTCACCAGTCAACATTCTGTTCCCATCGAAGAAGCCAGGCAGCGCCTGCTCGCTGTTCACGCGAAGACCTGGCAAGAGGTTCACCAACAATACCAGGCCAAACAGGACCAGTGGAATCGTTCGTTCTATACCCCTTCCAAGTCTCGTTCACCGAACCTTAGGAACGTGGAACCAACCCTCATATCTGTGTCACCCATCCCTGGCGGACCTCCCCTCATTCGACTCGTCATCGACGGTGTAAACCTTCGCATCGGCGGTCCCTCGTTCCCTATGGAGAAGCTCCCTGATTTCTTGTTCGACATCGGGGGCGGCCAACCGCGAGATTCAGAGTACACCCTCCTTGTCCCCCTCAACCTCGACATAGCGGTCACTTCCATCACTGTAACCCTCAGAGACTACCCCCTGCCACTCTTCGCGGTCAAGGGACAGCCAGGGACGGAGGCTACCGCTCTGACATTCCGCACCGATCTCGTCATCGCCGAACAGATGGGCCCGGTACAATCTGTCGAGTGGTGGAATTGCGTTATCGTGCAAGAGGATTTCGGTGTTCGCGGGGCGAGCAAGTTCCATTTTGGTGTCCCGAAGACCATCATGCCGGTCAAGACGTTTGCGAGCCCTGAGGTTGAAGCCACCACAAAGGAGACTACGGAAATTTGTTGGGGTATCTGCTATGGTTACACGATCCAGGATGTGATGAGGATATTGGAGACGCTGTCCAGTGCTCCGAGGGACCCTTCGCCTTCCATTGGGTTCTGGGATAAGGTGAATTGGTTTCCTCGTTCAGCTGATATCTGGCGTTTGTTGACATTGGACTCCAGCTGAGGCTCATTTTACACTGGAAAATCCGGGCGTCTTTCAGGGGTGACGTGCATTTCCACATCAAGGGCTCGAGGGATCCGTATACAGTTCTACACAACGGAGCAGGGTTTGCGTTGTGCTGGAGTGGTAACACCAGAATCTTGGTTGGTCAGCCTAACGCGGATGGGGAGTTGATACAGGTCATTAGTGACACCATGTCTGTCGCGGTGCCAAAGTGAGTTCCCCCTTCACGCGGGACTGTTTGTGAGATCTAATTTGTGTTACCCAGCTTCGAGGGAGCCCACGCTGATGTCGATCCCTCTCTCTCGCCAGTTCCACCAAAGGGTAAGACCAGAGGAAGGAACCACGGTTCGAAAAACATCTGCGAACTCCGTAAGATATGTGCCAAGCTCAGTTCTGGCGTTCGATTCGGAGTCAGGTTCGACTTGGAAAGGTCCTGTGGCTCCGAATGTAAAGACTGCGGAGACTCGTCTGCGTTCAGGCGCGAATGTCGCCACTTCACCTTCCGCCCTCACTACGACGTAGCACTCGAGACTAAGAAGAGCAACCCGGAGAGAAAGGTTAGTCAGGATATCTGTACGGCCCATTACTGGATTACTGAATGGGCCCGGACTGGCGTAGACACCAGAAGATTCCTACAACGGCTTCCGGTCCGACTTCATCCACGTGTCTCTATCCTTGACGTCGTCTGTCGAGCACTCGGGGGGAAGCGATAACTCCGCGTTCAGCAACTTTTACCTCACACCCAAGACGTTCGCGCTTTTCTGGCATTTGGTCAGCCTTTTCGACGGCCGGATGTCTCTTCCGATTCGCCAGGGCGACTATTTCAAGCACAAGCTCGTGAACCCGAAGTTCGGTCAGCACCTCGCTACCATCAAGTACCGCATCACCGTTCCCCGCCTCTTTATCTCTCACGTCTACATGGACGAGAGCAGGCAGTCCTGGTCGGACGGAATCACACGATTCGTCGGAGCGAAGGCACTAATCGATCATTTCCATGCGGACATGCACCAACGCGATCAGGAAAGTACCCAGTTCAACCCTCTGCTTGGCACTTCCGAGGTCGTACGCCACAAGTCCTTGCACCATGTCGAGGTCGTTCTCAGGGGGTTGAATCTCCGTGCGATGTTGGGGACCTTCCAAGACCCCGTCAAACAGGTCGTGTTGCCAGATCCGCCTGAAGAGGGGACTAGTAGCAACAAGTTCGGTTCGAACCTCCCTGTGGCCGATCCTGATTCGATGTGGGTCGACAAGGACGATTTCGTGGAGTTGGACTGGTCTTCGGATGATACTCCGGTGGTAAACTTGCTTCATGCCGCGGAGTGTCCGCATTTTGTGTACACGAAGCGTTCGGTGGAGAAACAGAACGCCAAACTCCATCAACGAACCGTGTTCAGCAAGTTCGGGAACGAAGATACCCATAATTGCTACCTCGGGAAAGAGCCATGTGCGATTTTTCCCCTAGCCTCGAACAATGTGATACTTATGCGTCCGTTACAGCTTCCGCGCACATACAGGCGGAGCTCGTTGGCGAACGAATCGAGGCGTTGCGAAAGACCTTGGGTCCCTACAACCACCGTGAGGACGCTACTTTGAAGATGATCAACTTGTTGGAAGACTACGCGGCGGTGTTGAAAGAGGGTCAAGCTGCTGAAGAGGGTAAGGGGTCGCAGCCGGGGAACTACTACATCGCGGCGGATACTGTTCCGGTGTCAGAGTGGGATGGGTTCGGAAACGTGTATCAGGTTCATTGTCCCAGACTTTTCCTCAACGAGTCTGTCCGAGACGTGCGTGCCCTCGATTCCTGGCCCGATTACCCTGGACTTACGACCCCTTTCAGGTCCTGATGCAGTATTATTACTGTTCGCGTTCAAGGAGAGGGTTCGAATACCACCTGGCCACACGGTAAGTCCGCAAGATGTAACAGATTCGGACACAATTCACGTTGGAGATAGGGCCGTCAAATTCATTCGGGACCAAGCTGTTACGAAACCGACCAAACCAACGCCGCGAAAATCTGTCGACGTCCAACCGCCTCAAACCAAAGGTATCGCGCAGGCAATGCAAATGCTTCGACAGTCATTCGGCAGCAGAGACACCGCTGGTGGTCTGGAGAATATCCTCGCGGATGCCTATACTGATGCCCCACGTCCTGGGTTAAATCCTCTTGAAGGGTGGAACGAAGGGGTTTCCCTGGACCAGAGTCATTTCTGCGTGCTGTTAAAACCGCAGATCGTCCTTCATAGCGAGTCAAGTGAAGACTCTACCTGTGTTGTCGCCGCGGGGGTTACGAAGTTCAAGGTCAACAATATCATGGATAACGAAAACGCGGACGATCCCATCAACGGCACTATCATGAGCAGGTGGGTGTTTTGCGGGGTGCGTCGTTCCTGTGTTTGCTTATCCCGCGTAGGACATACATCGGGCTTCAGGGAGTCCAGATCTTCGCGCCGTCCAAGACCAGCTCGACGAAAGACGGATGCGTTCCGGTCGAAGTGCTTGTTGATTTCAGATGCGAGAGCAACGATTTCGATCGACTGGTTCCACAAACCGAGGCAACGATTCGCTACGACAGGTTCAACAAATTGAGGTTACGGGGCAGTGCTGCCATGCACGATCCTTTCCCGGATCTGCCCAATATTCACCTCAAGTTCCAAACAGTGAGCGCCACGCTCCGCTGCCATGTACTACAGCTCACCGCGCCGCTTTGTATAGGATCTGGTCAACATCTGGGTCCCCCAGTTCACCGTCTCCGCTAGTGACTCCCATTTCTCAGCAATTTCTGATATCGTCACAAGCCTCCTGCTGTTCTCTGACCCCGCCCAGAAGAGTCGGTTGGAGAGGTTAGAGACTCTTCTCTTCAGTTACGACTTCACCGACTTCAAGTCCTCCGCGAACGTCGTCTCCGGTTTGCAGGATCGACTTCGCGAAGCGGTCAATCAGGAGCAGGATGCTGACTGGCGCCTCCGTCGCTTCGCCGATACGGAGGACCAGGCGAAGTTGGAGATGGCCAAGATCAGAGCGGATGTCCTCGCGTTGGCTGACGAACTTGCTTACATCTTCGAAGCGATCAGATTGGCACAGGACAGGAACGAAGGAAACTCGGAGCATAAGTCGGCGTTACTCCTCTTGGCATCTTCGCCGGAGATATCCTGGAGGATGCTGGATTCTCGTCGAGATTTGTTGGCGAAGCTTTCAGTCAATGGGGTCAAATTCTCGTGGCTCAACCGCCAGGACAGTGCAGTTGTGAACACGCTCAGGATAGGGGATCTTCACGTCTTCGATGGGTATCACGACGCAGCCTGGCCGGAGATTCTTTGCAAGCACCACGAACCGAGGGACCACCATTTAGTTAGGGTATGCACCCTATCGCTTGTTATGTTCCGCTCACTGACCTACCTTTGAAAAGCGCGACGTGTTTGCGATCTTATCGTGGATTGTGCTCGCACCGGTCGGCGGTATCTCGATTTACGAGAAGTTCGAGGTAGACCTACACCCGCTCCGCTTACAACTCGACACCAAGGTCGGACAACGAATCATGGAGTACATCTGGCCAGCGAGGAAACAGCGTCGTCACCAGAAGCACATGCAGGCTGAATCTCCCACCAACCTCATGAAGGTTCAACCCCCAACTCCGGTAGATACCGGTACACAGGATCTCTCTCCTAGAACCCGACAATCCACGGACCATACACGGTTGACACCTGTCCCGGTGCGAAAACTTGGGACTTCAAGGTCGTTCACGGATCTCCGAAGTGCTGGAAGTGGTCCAATGAGCGCGATGCACATGAACCGTTCCACGGACGCACTTCCTTCTCCAATTAGCCCCACCGGCCTCACCCATCCATCGCGACGAGGGACCCTCACGCCTGGCCTTGGAGAGTTGAACGACGCGTTGATCATGAAGACCAGATCAGCTCAGAAGACGTTCGTCGCTGTGGACATTGCGAGCATCTCTGTCTTCCTGAGTATCCAGAAGGAAGCCGCTTTCGCATTGCGCGACGCACGCATCAACACTCGGGAACTGCATTACAGGAACCAGACTTGGAGTGTAAGCGCTCGTATTCCTCGGCGTATTCTCAATTGACTGACTGGGCCCTTCTCCAGTTCGAGGAGCTCGTTGAGCAGTTCATTCCTTCCGATCCAACATGGAAAGGTTGGGTCAAGATGGCGTTACACCAGCCGTTCTTCGAGGTCATCCCCGTAGCCCGAGAACTGATTTCCAAGACCAAACGGATCGCTTCAAAGAGCGTTCAGCAATCCACCCATACCATCACCCCGCGTCGTCAGAAGCCAACAAAAACGTCGGAACGATCGCTACCGAAAACCAAGGGTGACTCTGGGGGGTCAACCGTTCTCTCTACGCCATTGACAGACGAACCGGAGGCAATGTCCCCGGTAGAACGGCCAAAAATCCCTCCACAGATTGCGGGACATCATAGAAGCGGCAGCTCAACCCGCCGCGACTCATCCGACAGAGATCGGGTAAAGGTTACCAGCATGTTCAGAAGAAAGACAATGACACATTCAAGGAACACGAGTAGTGACAAGGTAAGCGCGTTTCCCGTGTTGTCCAGCCAGTTACTCACGCTCGGCGCAGGGCATCGCATCATTGATATCCTCGGCGCACAACATCGCCAACAACGCCAGTCGCACGAGTTCGACTGATACCACCGCCTAAAAGCGAAGCTCCCTCAGAGACCCATACCTTTAACTTTATTATTTGGCTGTCCATTGTATCCATAGGTTCTTTATTTGCTTCCTCCCCTCGTTTGACCGATGTGAGGAGGTGGTGAAGCGCGAAGTGCGAGAAAATGGTCGAAAAGGTGGGGATGAAGATGAATGCGTGCAAAGACTTGCAACGATCTCGTGATACACAATATGCATATGGGCGTAGCCAAAGGAACCCGTTGGATTGATTCGTTCAGTGACCGGCCCTCCTGCTCTCCTGGATAATCGCCGACAGTTCCTCCAACTTGCGTTTTGAACGGAGAAGGGTGCCGAGCTAGATAACGTGGAAAACCATCCGATCAGTGTTCGTGGTAATGCAGAACGTCGGAAGGGGGAGTGAAGTACCCTCTTCTTCGTCAACTTCCTGGCCTTCTTATCCTGCATGAGATGAATGGGTTGAGTGAACGTAGATCGGGCAACTGCAGGGTCCCGACCTTGGAGTTCCTCAACAGCTCGAGAACTCGCCTCTCATACGGGGCGAATCCGACGACCTCCCTCACAACAGACCTCACAAACTGGGTCTTCTTGGATAACTTGCCCTTACGGTGGCTGGGCTTGGCCGTTTTGGGTATGGAAGTGGTTTCATAGCCCTTGTTGAGGCCAATACGGATTCCTAAACGCCAACACGTCAGCACCCAGCCAGGGGAGAACCCATGGGGCAAACCTGATCGAGCCATTTTCTTGAGTCTTGAGGTGGTTTCTTCGGGCTCGTACAGATGAAGGTGGTCAGGGAATCGATGATCAAGCGTGGGAGAAAATGTGGCTTCGACTGTACAGTCACGTGCGGACACTCCAATTAGACGCCAGATCAACATCTCGCGTTCCGGTCTCCCGTGAGGCGATCGGAGGGTGAGAAGATGGGCGGGAACATGGTATTTGCATCGGGGAGCTACATCTAAACATGTAATGGCTCTATACTGCAGTGGTCGCCCACTGACGAACCACCTTCACCCTCGACGATCCGGTCGATCCTGGGGGCTTGGCAACACCTACAACGTTAGACATGGTCACTGAGATCGGCGTCCGAGGTGGAACGCTCGACGATGGAGAAGACGGCGGGGGCGGATGGGGAGACGAACCCTCTTGCGATCCCCGGACCCGTATCTTGGTTTTGTCCGCTGGAAGTCGAGGGGGAGCGCTGCCTCCCTCTTCCTCTTCCTCCTCTTCCTCTTCATCGTCGTCTTCCCCGTCGCCAGCGTCCTGTAAGAGACGCATCAGAAAAGGACCTAGGGCGGCCGTCATGCAGTGCGCTTACTGGATCAAAATCCTCCATTTGTCTATCCTCTTCCTCTTCCTCCTCGTACTCTTCTTCATCGTCGATCCATCTACCTCTCCAGTCTACCATATCCAACTCTTCCGGTAATAAGGGCCGCATCCGCATCCATTGCATCCTCGGACCGTTCTTCGCATGATCGCTAACCCTGAACCCATAGATCTTCGGTGTGTAAACTTTACCCGCGGCCCGTTTTTGGCCCCCATGCGGATTCGGATTCGTGAACGTAGATTGATGAGAAGAATTCGCCTCTGGTGGGGAGGTGGAGGCGTTCGCTCCAGTTTGGGGTTTGTAGAAGGGTGCCGGGGCGAGTTCCCGGTAGCTTTGGAAGAATAGATGTGGGAAGGTTGTGCCAAAAAATGCTCCTAAAGTCAGAGTCAATGCCTCGACAAATTTGCGGAGAAACCTGGGGATGTGTACCATCGACGCCTTGGTACCTACTGCTAGGAGGGGCGTAGATGTCGTGGCAATTTGGGCAGTATAGTTTTACGGTATCCAAGCCGGGTAGATCAGACCTTCCACTTGGAACGACGTTCGTGCCCTGGCAGTAAACTCTTGGGCAAAGCCCAAAAATCCCCGCTTCGTATTTGTCGACCTAGGTTGCTATCTGAGCCACCAAGTTGAGAGAAAGAACAGAGCCACCGCACCATAGCTTGTAGCCCTTGCCTCGTCAGAATATATCGTTGGTGTACGAGGCCGTACAAAAGCTCAGCTGATGCCTCGACAATTGAAACATCTGGGATCTTCGCGCTCTCTTCGTCTTCTCAAAATACAAAACTGGTTAACGATCCGTACTGGACGCTGGGCACTACCGCAAACTTACCAGGCTCCACGTCCAAAACCATGTCCATAGCCTCCTTCCAGAATGGAACCATAGAGTTCAATCCGGTCAGATTAAAGTCATCCTCGATGAAGTCTTCTGCGACTTCGCAAAAGTATTCGTGTCCGGGTAGGGAGCAGAACCAAGAGATCCATGTCAGAGTTGATGTTGGCGTTGATGAGGCTGAAAGGCCACGGGAAGAGAGGGTTGAGGTCGATACCGATGGCGCATCGTGAACAAATCCGAGACGTGATAACAGGTCAGAGAATGAGATATCTGGTCAGCTGCTCGCTCTGCGCTACGAACGGGTGAAGGAGGTGATACGCACTGTAGCCCTCCTGCTCCTCAACCTCTTCCATGCCCTCGGCATTGTCGGCTGTAGCGTTTAAATTCCCGTCCTCAGGCTGCTCGGGGTTGAACTGATTGCCAGCATCGTCCTGTCGCTTAAACCTCTGAGACATTAGGATTAAACGGAGAGGAGCAGCAGGTGGTTGAGGACCCGATTATAAGAGATGGTGGCAGTCTGATAATTGTCGCCCTTGCTTTCGATTGTATTACGTAATACTTGTCTACCCAAATATCGGCTACTGTTCATAGGTGCAAGCTCGAATGAAAGCTACATTTGACAGGGTGTGGGCGGGTAAAATGATAATGACGAGGAGCAGCTGGCTAATTGCAATGCTGGCCCCAGCATACATCCATGCGCATCGACTGCCCTCCATGGCGTTGAGCTCGACTGCAAATGTGCTGACGGTGGTGAGAGTGCCGCAGAAGCCATCGATGAGCCCTTGAAGAATGGAACAGGCGTGGGGAGACACGTGTGGGTGCTTGTTCTGCAGGACGTGAAACACGCCCAACAGCCCTGTTCCTAGAATGTTGGCTGCCATCGTGCCGAGAGGGATCTTCTTCATGACCATGTTCATGGAGAGGGCCAGGAGGTAACGCGACAGCGTCCCAGGAAATGAGAATAGGAGGGAGGCGACTGCCTGTGCCCGATAGGACGGCGGGAGTTTGGCGTAGGCTGGGAACGTCGCGGCATATATGAGGATGGCCACGACGGATAGGGTGTACCGGATCGCAGGTCGAGGCACAGGAAAACGTGGAAGATGCGAACGGGTGATCTGCGCAAGATACGAACCAAACGAAACAGAGGACATCGATATGATGAGGGTAAAGACCAGTTTCGTAATACCATCAACGACCTGCGACACAGAAGGACGTAAGTCGAGATGAGTGGAAAGAACGGGTTTGAATCACATCTCTCAACCAATCGCGGCTAGCATTGGAGGAGTTGGTCCAGGAACCGAACACGTCGTACTGCCAGCTGGAGAAGGTCGTAAGAGACCCGCAGAAGCCTATAGTTCGTTAGTAGGGTACGACATTATGAGGGCAAACGCAATCACCAGTCGTTAATGCAATGTAAATGGGCGTGTAGCTAGTCCCGGAGAGCGTTCAGCACCACAAACCGCCAACATTCCGGAGCTGGCCAGACGCACTATTCAGATATGGGGGGTTTTAACGCCAGGCAGAATCCCATAACGAGACACCCGACGCCTTGCACGTAGGCGAGGGGAAATATGCTCTCGCCAGCATAGGAGGTCAGAGCGCTCAATCCCAGTCTTGCAAGAACTCCAAAGACTGACGCTGGCATGAGAAAGGCGAGGATCTCCCAGTTCAGGGGGTGAAACAGTTGGAGCGGAGGTTCTACGACCGCTGGTGCCTCCTTGGGCACCTGCCTGAGACCCGCAGGGCTCTCCTCGGGAGCAACCAACATGTAGGTCAAGGTCAAAGGTCAAGAATAGATTCTCACGATTACAATTACTGCACTCTACCCAACTGCCGCGCGTACATACTCTGTACAACCAGAAACAAGAATGTCAGAAGAAAGCGAAGCCCAAAATCCCTCGACCCAGAAAGGTGAGCATTATAGACCCTCTGTTTCAATCTCGGATTTTGCCATTTAGGAGAATCACCACGACAGGATCCAGTTGTCTCCCTGGGTTATAAAAAATCCTGGAGATAAATGTAAGATGAAGAAAGAAAAGAAGAGGAGACGCGTCGACCCTGAGGGTCCGTAGCTTTAGGGCAGGGCCCTCCCTGACGCTCCCGACGTCAACCAGGAACGAGAAATGTAAAGCACATATAAACCCACGGAGCCGTTCATCAATTCATCTTGTCTTTCCCCTCCACTCCCCGAATAGCCCTTACTCGCCTCCACGATGCCCCCCCCGCCCCCCACACGCAAACCCTTCCCATCATTCATCGGGCTCCTCTACGCCAACTCTTGCAAGTCGGCGGTTCCGACGGTCTACTACACGATATTTGCGATCTACGAACCGTTTCTATGCATCGTAGCGATGCTCGGCGCGTTTGTTGACCCGGTCAAGGTCTGCGTCCCCCATTGTCCCTCTTGACTCCAGCGGATCGTTTCAATTTACGCGCTGAATTACTCCCAGACTCACAACATGAACGGTCCTTGGCCGGTAGGTGTTGCACCCCCAGAAACGTTACCGGCGGCCACCATTGCAACCGTGCTCCAGCTGGCGCACACATGCGCTTTACTTGGAATCGTCAACTTCTTCGTCCTCACCTCAATCAGAGAACTCCGATCTCCCGCATTGCAAGAGAAGATAGCCACGTCGCTATTTATCCCCTTGCTCGTGTCCGACATCACGCACATTTTAGTGACCCTCTACGGCATTGGCGACACCAGGTGGCACATCGATGAATGGCCATCCATTATTTGGATCACGATCATCACAGGACTCACACTCCTAATCCCAAGGTCTGTCTGAGGGGATCAGCCCATTTCCAGATCTATTGAACACTGATCAAATTAAATTAGGGTCTGTTGGCATCTGGGAATCGGAAGATACGTCGACTCCCGTGACGCGTGGCTTAACGGAAAAGAGTAAAAAACGCCCCCCACCCACCTATCAATTCAACCCAGGGACGGGAACCTTGCTCAGCGTTGAACACGAAACTGCAAACAAGGTTCCACGGGGTCAATGCGGCGTCTGTGGCTCACCCGGTAACGGGCCGCACTCTTCTAGGAAAGCTTCCGGGAGACTATGTGGAAGGGCCATACCCTAAGCGAACGCATCCAATTATTCCTATCAGGTTCGATTATCGTGCGCCTTCCATGTGTTCTCCCATCCACCCGGGCGGGCGATGGAACGTCGCTCGTATTCATGGTCGAGCCGAGAACGTACCCCCCACGGGCCCCGGGCGGTCCTCGCGATATTAATCTGAAAGTCAAAGCTTGGTCATATTTCGCACGGCGCCCGTTCCCTGTATGGAGCGACTTGAGGATACCGGTTACCAAGCCGCACTCATTCCGCGAAGGCGGCTAGGTCACACATCACGACGGTCAGCTTGCGGGAGTTTAATCACGTACAACTCTAGGCCCGGTAGTAAGTTACTAGGTAGCTACTACTAGCGTTCACATTCACAATTTTGGGGCTGTGAGCACGTTAGCGCACCTGTCGTAGGCCCCCCCATGTACTATATAGGCGTGCCATGGAATCAGCAGTCCCCACACCACACTGAAGTCCAATGCCTCCCACAACGACCAAGCCTCCAAAATCCGCCGTCCCAACGGTCTACTACATCATATTCGGGGTAATCGAACCCCTCATTACGTTCTCGAGTCTCCTCGAAGCAATCTTCGACTCCGAGAAGGTCTGTGTATCAGCTGAGATTGCCAAACGCAAACTGAGGCCCACTCAGATACTCGACCGTTATGGACGCCAACCGAGCGGTTCCACGGAGGCGTCAGAGGTCTTGGCCCGGACAGCCTACACAGTCGTCTGCCAAATGGTAGTCGCGCACGCCGTGATCGGTCTTGTCAACGCATCCGTTCTAAGAACGATCAGAAGCCTTCCTTCGCCCACCTTACAAGAGAAAATAGCCAGATCGCTTTTGATTCCCCTGGCCGTTGGAGATGTCATGCATCAGCTCGGAACGTTTTATGGGATGGGTGACCTAAGGTGGAGGATGAACGATTGGCCGGAAATCCTCTGGCTCAACGCCGTCTTTGGGATCGCGCTTTTCGTTCCGAGGTGTGCGAGGTCCGCACGAATCCCACGTGGAGGTGACTGATCTTGCTACAGGGTTTGCTGGCTCCTGGGTATCGGCAGATACGTCGCAACTCGCGACAGCAGGCTGGATTCCAGGAATTGACAGGAACGCATGCCCCGCGCCTTTCGTATCTCGTAATTCATTTTGACCGTGGGCTCGCGAATAGTTCTATCTATCCAAGGGATAAAAGGATATCGTCAGTAATCTTAACCGGCTACCACGAACGCGGTCTAGGAAATGAGGAAGGCTCGGACGAGAGGGCTCAAATTAGATCAAGAAAGATGTCATGGAGAACCGCCGGTGATCACTTCACCAGGGCTCGTCTCGGACCACGAAGTCTTATCATAACCCCACGCAGCCAGAATGAAGTAGCTCACCTATTAGTACTATAATATTATTTAAATCATCCTTAGTGGCTTGCCTGTCAGTGAGACGGGAGGTGGAGGTCGTTGTTTCTTTTCCCGCCGGTACGACATCCAGTCGAATATCCACGTTTGCACCAGACCAAAGGAGGCAGACGCGAGCCAGTAGATTTCCACCGCCTAGACACGAACCTCATCAGCCGGGTTGGTTTCGCACGGGAGCATGGAGGAGGGTTGGACGCCTACCCCTGGCACCACTGCAGCAATTAGAATCCTCCCAACCGACATAACCCCCAACGCGTTCTTCACAATCTTCGCAGGTTCAACAACGGTATGTCCCTGAGCCCTCTTCTCCGCGTTCCACTTCTCCACCTTCTCCTGTCGGCCCTTCTGCGTGTCAGAGATGAACCACTTCGCGGACTCGACGTTCGCGAAAGTGATTAGACCAATGAGGATCGGAATGGTTGCGGTCGGGTCGGGGTTCA
>Ga0307516_10000042_pt1 | contig 142687 bp, 135 predicted proteins | sample 19_EM_MG_FD_203310 | JGI IMG/M metagenome (GOLD analysis project Ga0307516, IMG submission 203310) | Populus trichocarpa ectomycorrhiza microbial communities from riparian zone in the Pacific Northwest, United States - 19_EM | ecosystem: Host-associated > Plants > Roots > Unclassified... | reverse complement strand
TTCGACGTATCGATGAAAATGCGGGTAATCTTCTCCACGGACGGCTCCCTTCGATTGAAGTTCAACACGACCTCAATCTGGCACAGCGATGCCGTTCGGGGGCCGTCCACCCCAACATGAACACCGCGTTCGAGGACTGGCCTGAGAGACGGTGTTCATAGGTGGTCGGGACAAGCCCGACCATGACGTTCAGATATTAGAGCTATTTCGCGCCCGGCAGGGAGAGACCTCATGGACGACCCAATCACGCGTCGCCTTGCCGACGAATCGGAGATCCGAAACCTAGTGGCGCGGTTGGCGCACCTGGCGGACTTCGCGCCTGTCCTGGACGAGTATCTTGGCTATTTCACGGAGGACGCCGTCTGGGAATATTCGGAGGCGTCGCGGGCCATGGTGACGGACGGGCGGCCGGGCCTGCGCGTCGAAGGGCGCGCGGCGATCGCCGCCGACCGCCAGCGACTGCGCGGCGTGGGGTTTCAGGGGCCGGGGACCAACACCTTTCATGTGAACACCACCCTGGCGGTGCGCGTGGTGGGCGAAGATGAGGCCGAGGCGGAGTCGTACTGGCTGTTCGTCAGCGGCCAAGACCCCCCGCAGGTGCAGAAGATCGGTCGCTACCGGGACCGTTTTCGGCGCACGGCAGGCGGCTGGAAACTGGCCCACCGGGAGGTCACGCCGAACGCGATGTAGGTGGCCCTGCGAAAGTGGTGCGTGTCCCTGCTTCGCGGCGCCTTCCCCATTATTCAGAACGTCATCCTTGGCTGGAGCGCGGCACGCGCGGAATGCCGAGGACCCACGAACACCGCGGTCGCGGTTTAGCTTGAGAAACGGTGTTCATGGGTGGTCGGGACAAAGCCCGACCATGACGTTCAGATATGGAACGTCGAACGGCTATTTCGCCCCCGGCCTTGCGCTCGTGCCTTCGCGGCGGGCCAGGAAGGCCAGCCGTTCGAACAGGTGGACGTCCTGTTCGTTCTTCAGCAGCGCGCCGTGCAGCGGCGGGATCAGCTTGGTCGGGTCCTTCTCGCGCAGGACCTCTTCGCCGATGTCCTCGACCATCAGGAGCTTGAGCCAGTCGAGCAACTCGGAGGTCGAGGGCTTCTTCTTCAGGCCCGGCACCTTGCGCATGTCGTAGAAGATGCGCAGCGCCTCGGCGACGAGCTTCTGCTTGATCCCCGGGAAGTGCACTTCGACGATCTCGTTCATCGTCTCGACTTCCGGGAAGCGGATGTAGTGGAAGAAGCAGCGGCGCAGGAAGGCGTCCGGCAGCTCCTTTTCGTTGTTGGAGGTGATCAGCACGATCGGGCGGACGGCCGCCTTGATCGTCTCGTTGGTCTCGTAGACGTAGAACTCCATCCGATCGAGCTCCTGGAGGAGGTCGTTCGGGAATTCGATGTCAGCCTTGTCGATCTCGTCGATCAGCAGGACCGGGCGCTTTTCGCTTTCGAACGCCTCCCAGAGCTTGCCCTTCTTGATGTAGTTGCGGACGTCCTTGACGCCCTCCTCGCCGAGTTGGCTGTCGCGCAGGCGCGTGACGGCGTCGTACTCGTAGAGGCCCTGGTGGGCCTTGGTGGTCGACTTGATGTGCCAGGTGATCAGCGGCGCATCGAGCGCCTTGGCGATCTCATAGGCCAGGACGGTCTTGCCGGTGCCCGGCTCGCCCTTGATCAGCAGCGGGCGTTCCAGCGCGATGGCCGCATTGACGGCGACCTTGAGGTCGTCGGTGGCGACGTAATTCTCGGTGCCTTGAAAGCGTTGGCTCATGAAATGCCCTCGTGCGGACGCACGCCCGCTGAATGTCGAACAAGTGTTTCACACCCAAACTAAAGGGCGGCGCGCGACATTCAAGCCGATTGCGCGACGAAGGCGGCAAAGCGTGGCCTGCGTCAGTTCTGGCGGGCGCGTCCTGAGGGGCCCGTATAGCCCATCCGCCTGAGGTCGGCGTCGCCCACGCCCTTGGACTGGAAGTTGGTGAAGTCGTCTTCCCCGCCGCTCACTTGGTCGGCGTCGGCCACCTCGTCCAGGCCCTCGATGCTGTCGGCGTCGAGACGGTCCTCGTCAAAACCCTGGGCCTCGTCCGTCAGGTCGGTCTCGTCGGCTGCGAGCAGGTCGGCGCCGTCGTCATCCCGCTCCAGCTCGTCGGGGTCGAAATCCTCGTCGGGGTCAAAGGCGTCGGCGTCGAGCGCGATGTCGTCGTCACCGGCGTCGCCCTCGCGGCGGGTCTCGTCAAAGACGTCCTCGAGATCCTCGAAGGTCCGCAGTTCGCCGCGGTCCTCGTCGAAATGGGTCTCGTCCAGGACCTCGGCGTTGTCCTGGTCGTCATAGGTCTCGTTGTCCTGGCGAAATCCCGGCATGACGGCCTCCTGACGACGCCCGAGCGGCGCCGCCGGTGAAACCCGCGGGATCGGGCTACTGTTCCGCGCCGCCGGTCAGCGCGGTCAGGTCGGCGGCGATCTGGGCCATCATCGGATCCCACGCGCCCAGGACCTGCGGGGCATAGACCCGCGCCTGGGGATACCAGGGATAACGGTCCTCGCAGCCGAGCCGCGGCCAGGCCCCGGGAACGCTGATGAGCCAGGTCGGCGCGCCGCACGCCGCGCCAAGGTTCAAGGTGGCGTTCGAGAAGCCGATGACGAGATCCATGGCGCAGCACAGCGCGGCGACATCATCGAGGTCCTGTTTCAGGTCGATCCCCGGCGGATTCCAGATCTCGACCCCCAGGACGCGGCGCGCCGCCTCGATCTCGGCCGCGCAGTCGCCGTACTGCAAATTGACGAAGGAGACGCCGGGAACGTTCAGCACCGGCGTCCAGCCTTCGAAGGGAGAGAAGAAGCGCCGCCGGGCGTTGGCGGTGACCGCGCTCTTCCAGAGCAGCCCGATCTTTGGGCCGGCCGGCGCCTGGGCAAGGACGCTTCGCCAGTGGTCGACCCGCTCCGGGTCGGGGGTCATGTACCTCGGCCGATCGGGGAAGGCGGGGACCTCCGTGCGGTAGGCCCGAAGCAGCGAGCCCATCGGGGACCACAGGTCGATGGACTCGTGGTCCTCGATGAAGGGCATGAACCGAGCCGTGCGGCCGCCGACGTTGTAGGTGGCGTGCGCGCCGACGACGGCGTCGGGGAAAGTGCGCTGAAAGAGGTCGACCAGGCGCGGCTCGACGGCGATGAGCAGCCGGCCATCGGGCCCGAGGTCGCGCCGCACGTCTTCCATCAGGTTGGCGAACAGAACCTCATCCCCCAGGCCCTGCTCGCCGATCACCAGGAAGGCGCGCCCCTCCAGCGAATCGTCAGGCTTCCACTGCGGGCGCTCGATCTGGAAATGGGTGACGCCGGCGAACTGCGGGTGCAGGCGCGCCTCGTATTCCTCCCAGCCTTCCCCGATGCGGCCAAGCGCGATCAGGGTGGTGGAGCGGGCGAGCCGCATCATCTGGCGCTCGTCCTCGCCCACTGGCAGCTTGAGGGCGGCGTCGCAGTCGGCCAGTGCGCCCTCGGGGTCTCCGAGGGACAGGCGGCTGTTGCCGAGGTTGTAGCGGGCCTTGGCGAAGCCTGGGTCCAGGCGCAGGGTTTCCAGGAAAAAGATCTGGGCGTTGTCGAAGTCGCCGCGCTCGCTCATCACCGCGCCCAGCGCATTCCACAGCATGGACGCCTCGGGGTGGGCGAGGATCGCGGCGCGCAGGATCTCCATCGCCTCGTCCCCGCGGCCAAGTTCGCGAAGCGCCGAGGCGAGGTTGTTGGCACCCTCGATATGGTCCGGATACCGGGCGAGGAAGTGACGGAACAGCTTCTCGGCCTGCTCGATCATCCCCATGCGATAGGCGAGGCGGCCGAGGTCGTTGGCCACCTCGGCGTGGTCGGGCATCAGGCTCAGAGCCGATTCGTAGCACTTGATCGAAGAAACGAAGTCGCCCGCCTTCTCGCGCGCGAAGGCCAGGATGTACCAGCCCAGGCCGCTACGTTCGTCCTGCTCGAGCGCCTTCAGGGCCCAGGTCTCGCCGGTCCGGTGATCGCCGGCGTTGAGGGCCGAGAGGGCGCGCTGGAGAATCGGCTGGAGCGCCAGCGTCCGCAGTTCGCTCACCGCCTCGTTGAGCTTGGCGAGCGCGTCCCTGGAGCCGGCCTCGCCTTCGGCGCCCGCAGCGGGGCGCGGCGTGGCGGCGATAACCCCCATCTGCAGCGCGGTGGCGGAAATCTCAGTTCCGATCGCGCGACGGGCCATCGACCGACTCCCAATTGTTGGAGGACTCGGCCATGGTTGGAGCGGATTATGCTTAACTCCGGCTTAAAGGCGCCAAACTGTCGCAGGGGCTCGTGGGATGCGGCAATGCGCCGTTAACTCGCTTCACGGTAAAGCTCGACCGGTCGCAGGCGGCGTCCAGACCGGGCAAGTTTCAACGGTCCGGCCACCCGCCGCCGGCGATTGGGGGAGCTGAGGATTTGCCGCTCAAGTTGTCGCTGAAGCCGGGCGAGAAGTTCGTGCTCAACGGCGCGGTCGTCCAGAATGGCGATCGTCGCGGTGTCTTGGTCCTTCAGAACAAGGCGTCCGTCCTTCGCGAGAAGGACATCATGCAGGTGGAAGAAGCAAACACCCCGGCGCGCCGCATCTACTTTCCAGTGATGATGATGTACCTCGATCAGGGTTCAGCAGGGCGATACTACGACGAGTTCGTACATCGCCTGTCCGAGTTCATGGGCGCTGTGCGTAATCCGGAAGTCCTCGCCGACTGCGTGGCGATCTCCCGGCACTGCATGGCTCAAGAATACTACAAGGCCCTGATGCTCTGCCGGAAGCTGATCGAGTACGAAGACGAAAGGCTGGGGAATGTCCCTTCAAGCATACCAGCAGGCGACAGCGCGGGCTGAGAGCCCGCGCGAGGCGGAATACCGTCTGTTCGGCCAGGTCACCCGTGCGCTGATGGCGGCGGCGGAGCTGGATCCGAGCGATCTGCGCGGCCGGGTGGACGCCCTGGACTGGAACCGGCGCATGTGGACGGCGCTCGCCTCCGACTGCGCCGAGGCGGGCAATTCGCTTCCCGACGCGCTGCGGGCTGGAATCATTTCCCTCAGCATCTGGGTGAGCAAGCACACCAGCGCCGTCATCCGCCGCGAGGACGAGATCGAGCCGCTGATCGAGGTCAACCGCATGATCATGCAGGGCCTTGGGGGCGAGCAGGGCTAAGCCGAGACTCGGCCCTATCTGAACGAGGGTTTCAGACGCCCCGCCTGCGGCGACCGCAGGCGGGGCGTCTTGCATTTTGCGGCGCGTTCCGCCGCAACGGCCAAGCTTGCCGGGCGCCGCTCGGCAGAATTTGCCGACCCGACAGCCGACCCGGCAAATTCTGCCGGCCGCGAGCACGGATAATAAGTACTTAACTCAATAAAATCAGTATCTTGAAGGCCGCCTCGGGGCGCGCCGCCGTGGCCCGCCGCTTGCTTCAGATCATCCCGGGCAAAACGCCCCTGGCCAGCCAAAATGGCGGCCGGATACCTGAGAAAAGGACCTAACGCTTATGACTAGCGTGAACACCAATGTCGGCGCCATGGTTGCGCTGCAGAACCTCAATCAAACCAACTCCGACCTGATGCAGGTCCAAAGCCGCATCAACACCGGTTTGAAGGTCGCTTCGGCGAAGGACAACGGCGCCATCTGGGCTATCGCTCAGAACCAACGCGCCAGCTCCAACGCGCTGAACGCGGTGAAGGACTCTCTGCAACGCGGCCAATCTTCCGTCGACGTGGCTCTTTCGGCTGGCGCCTCGATCTCTGATCTGCTGGTCCAGATGAAGGAAAAGGCCCTGGCCGCCTCCGACTCGACCATCAGTGCGGCGAGCCGGACGGCCTATAACGACGAGTTCGCGTCGCTCCGCGACCAGATCACGAAGGCGGTGACCAACGCCGACTTCGACGGGGCGAACATGATCAAGGCGTCGGGCACGACCATCATGGCGCTGGCCAACGCCGACGGCACTTCGAAGATCACGGTCGCCACTCAGGACCTGTCGCTCACCGGCATCGGCCTTGCGGCCACGTCGTCGATCGGCACCCAGACGATTGCAACCGCAATGATCGCCACGATCACCACGGCGATCACCGGCGTTTCGAGCAAGCTGTCCAAGCTGGGCACCGGCGCGAAGTCGCTGGCTTCGCACCTGACCTTCATCGGCAAGCTCCAGGACACCCTGGACGCCGGCGTGGGCAACCTCGTCGACGCCGACCTGGCGAAGGAAAGCGCTCGCCTTCAGGCGCTGCAGACCAAGCAGCAACTGGGCATCCAGGCGCTCTCGATCGCCAACCAGTCGAGCTCGAGCCTGCTCAGCCTCTTCCGCTAAGCAAAACTCCCGGGTCCGCGCGCAAGCGCGGGCCCGGACTTTGCGTCCGCCCGGGGCCCCGGCGTTCAACGCCCGCCCTGAAAACTGAGGAGAAAGCTCGTGGCGACGATCTCTGCCACGCCAGACGCAAGCTTCGGACCGCCCGTCAAACCGGCGCCGACCGATGGCGCAAGCCTCGCGAAGCGACCCGTCAACGCCTCCCAGGACGAAGCCGACCTGCGGCTCGTGATCGAGGAAGGTGATACGGCCGGCGCCTACATCTACAAGACCGTCAACCGGGTGACCGGCGAAGTGGTCGCGCAATTCCCGCGTGAGGAAATGCTGCAGATGCGGGACTCGGCGACTTACGAAACCGGTTCGATCGTAAACGCCAAGGCCTGAAGTCCGCGTCGGATCCTTGTGGTCTGCTCTATGTTAACCGCCCCCGGCCAGCGCTGGAGGCGGCGCTCGCATTTGGGGCGTTAACTATCTGGACACCATGATTCCATAAACCATACCGCAGTGGCGTTCATGCGAGCCTCGGGGGGTTGCGCTGCGCCGGATCAAGGAGGTCCACGGACATGGCGATCAGCGTACATACCAACACCTCGGCGCTGACCGCCCTCCAGAACCTCAACAAGACCAACGAAGAACTCTTCATGGTCCAGAACCGGATCAACACGGGTCTGGCCATCGGCACCGCGAAGGACAACGCCGCCGTCTGGTCGATCGCCCAGGGACAAAGGGCGGACATCGGCGCCCTGAGCGCTGTGAAGATGAGCCTGGACCGCGCCAAATCGATCTCCGACGTGGCGCTGACCGCCGGCGCATCGGTCTCCGATCTCCTGGTTCAGCTCAAGGAGAAGGTGGTCACCGCCATGGACCCGTCGTTGTCGCCGGAGTCCCGCAACGCGGTGAACTCGGACTACAAGTCGATCCTGAAGCAGATCACCCAGGTGATTCAGAACTCGACCTTCGACGGCGCGAACATCCTCGACAGCTCGATCACCGGCGGGATTCGTTTCCTCGCCAATGCGGACGCCAACGCCTACATCACGCTTTCGTCCAAGAACATGTCGCTGGGCTCCGGTATCATCACTCTGACGGCCGCCTCGTCGATCGGCACCGTCACCCTGGCCACGGCGGCGATGACCGCCCTGACCACCTCGATCGCGAACGTAAACCAGTCGCTGGGCGACCTCGGTTCGCAGTCCAAGCAGATCGAGAACCACAACACATTCGTCTCCAAGCTGACCGACGTGCTGACCGCAGGCGTCGGGAACCTGGTGGATGCAGACCTGGCGAAGGAGAGCGCCAGGCTGCAGGCCCTTCAGGTGCAGCAGCAGCTGGGCGCCCAGGCCCTGTCGATCGCCAACCAGGCGCCGCAGATCATCCTGTCGCTCTTCAAATAACCGTCGCTGAACGTTTGATTTTTCTGGATTTGCCGGCGCGGCCTTAACGGCCCGTCAGGCTTGTCCGGGCATGCTGGGATTGCGGCGATCTGTCCGCGGGCCGTGTCATGACCATCAGTTTCGACACCAGCATCCTGCTCGCGTACTACCAGAACCGCGCCGGCGTCCCGGTGACGGGCTCCACGAGCACGAGCACGGCGGCGAAAAAGGTGGCGCCGACGCCGCCCTGGCAGACCCAGCTGACGCCGACGACCACGGCCGCCAAGGCGGTGCAGAGCCTGATCGCAGGGCATTCGCTCATCGACGAGAACGCCGCCCAACTGGACCTTGCGGGCTCCAGCGCGGACTACAAGAAGCTCTTCGCGCTCTATCAGGGCCTCGGCACGCTGCTGCAGGTCACCGAGGGCGCCCAGGCCAAGACCCTGACCGCGCAGGACTTGCGGATGTACCAGTCCGCCTTCGCCAAGGGGCTGAGCCAGGTCGAGGCCTATGTCGCCTCCGCCAAGCTTGATTCGGTCCGCCTCGCCCAGGGCGAGGTCTCGACCACCGCCAAGACGGCCTTGGGTGTGCCCGCGACGAAGTCCGACTATGTCACCGCGCCGTTGTTCTCGGGCGCCAACACCGACGTCGTGCCGGCGTTCCAGGGCGCCATCCAGTTCGACATCCAGGTGAAGACCCTTAATACGACCAAGGTCGTCTCCGTCGACCTCGGCGACATGGGCGCGCAGCCGCGCAGCCTGGCCAACGTCATCAACTTCGTGAACGGCAAGCTGCAGGACGCGGGCGTGGGCACGCGGCTGGCGACGCAGCGCATTCCCGCGCCGGTCAAGACGACCCAGGTGGCCGGGCGAACCGTGACCCTGCCTTCGGGCCCGGACCAGTGGGCGCTGAAGGTGAAGGTCGATTCGGTCGAGACCGTCAGCTTCGCCGCGTCGGCGACGGCGGGCGCGATCTATCTGGCGCAGTCGGTCGGCGACCCCGACCCCGACAACAAGGCGTCGACCAACGACGGCGTGACCAACCGCGAGCTCCTGAAGTTCCAGACCGATACGACCGGCGTGCCCGCCCCGACGCAGCCGGACGGTGCGACCAACTGGGTCGATGGCCGCGTCTTCGCCCACACGCTCGGCCCTGAGGTCCAGACGGTCCGGGCGACGAAGGTGGGACCGGACGGCTCGGTCTACATGCTCGCCGACGTGACGGCCAAGACCGGGGACCAGGCGATCAAGGGGACGCGCGACGTCGCCCTGATGAAGTACGATTCCGCCGGCAACCTGTTGTATTCACGAACGCTTGGCGCATCGGACGCGGCGACGGGGCTGGGTCTCGCCGTGTCCGCGGACGGTCAGGTGGCCGTGGCCGGATCGCTGACGGGCGTGCTTGCCGGCGCGACGAACGGCCCGACCAATTCCGGCCCGACGGGGACCAACGCTGCCCTGAGCGACAGCTTCGTCACCCTCTATGACGCTGACGGCCAGGAGACCTGGACCCAGCGCCGCGGCGCCCGGCTGGACGATGAGGCGAGCCAGGTGGCCTTCGGCGCCGATGGGACCGTCTATGTGGCGGGGCGCTCGAAGTCGGCGATTCCCGGCGCCACGGAGATCGGCGGCTGGGACGGTTATCTGGAGGCCTTCAAGGCCGATGCGACGGGCAAGGTCCAGACCCTGTTCACCCAGTCCTACGGGACCGTCGGCGACGACCGTCCGGCGGGCTTGGTGGTCGACGGAAGCTCGGTGGTGGTGGCGAGCGTGGAGACCGGTCGCGCGGTGCTGCGCCGCTATGACGTCTCCGGGGCCGCCCCGACGCTCACCGCTTCACGCGACCTCGGCGATCTGATGAGCGGGAGCATCGCGGGCCTGACCCTGGACGGCGGACAGATCGTGCTGGGCGGCGCCACGTCCAACGGGGCCTTGTCTGGCGGAACCATCACCAACGCCCTCAGCGGCGGGGTCGACGCCTTCGCCATGCGGCTATCGGCCGACCTTGGGCCTGCGGCCAGCGATAGGCTGGCCTATTACGGCGGCTCGGGCGACGAGAGTGCGACCGCGGTGACCGTCGGCGACGGCAAGGTGTGGATCGCCGGCTCCACCGCGACGGATCTGCCGAACCAGCCCGTCCAGGGCGAAGGGGACGGGTTCCTGGCGGGCCTGGACCTGGATACCGGCCAGGTGGACTGGTCGCGCCGCTTCAGCGGCAAGCAGCGCAACGCCGCGCCCAGCGCCATCGCCTTCGCCGCCACCGGGGCCAGCGTGCTGGATCGGCTGGGCCTGCCGCAGGGCACGCTGGACATGAGCGATTCGCAGCGCCTGACCGCGGTCAGCGCCCTGCGCGCCGGAGATCAGTTCACTGTGGCGGCGGGGAGCGGGCTCCCGGTCACCGTCACCATCGAGGACAAGGACACCCTCGACACCCTGGCCACGAAGGTGCGCCGGGCGGCCGGATTCTACGCCACGGTGAGCATCGTCACGCTCGACGGCAAGCGCAGCCTGCAGATCAAGCCGACCAGTGATCGCACGGCAATTGTGATCGGGTCCGGCAAGACCAATCTCGACGCCCTTGAAATGCTGGGCCTTCCGGCCGGCGTGGTGCGCAACACGACCACAGTCGGCGGCAAGACCGTGTCCGCCGACGGCAAGGGAAACTATTACGGCCTTGGCCTGCCCTCGGATATCAACCTATCCAACTCCGACCAGGTCAAACACGCGGCCGCGGAAGTCGCCGCGGCGATGGGCGTGATCCGGACGATCTACAAGGACCTGGTCGCGGCGGCGACGCCGAAGTCGGCCCAGACCGCCGCCGCCGCCGGCGGCACGGCGCCCGCCTACCTGACCAACCAGATCGCCAACTACCAGGCCGCGCTCGACCGCCTGACCGGCGGCGGGTAGGGCGCGCCAGGCAGGCCGCTTGAATCCGCGGCCCGCGCAGTCTAGCCAGGGCGCATGGACGCCACCGCCGTTCGTCGCAACCTTCCCGTCCTGATCGGCGCCGCCCTGGCGCTTGTCGCCGGCCTGTCGATCGCCGGCGCCCTGGTGTTCCGCCATCGCGGCGAGACGCCGCCGCCGGCTCCCGCCTCGCAGGGCGGGCTGGTGATCGAATCCACCACCGCCGAAGAGGGCGAACTTGAGGCCGCCAAGGCCCTGCGCTGCTTCGTGAACGGCCAGTTCGTGGGCGAACTGACCCTGGCGGACTGCGCCAAGCGTAACGGCGTGGCCACCGGCGGACTGGATGTCGGCGTCGACGAGACCGGCCATCTGGCCGCGGCCGACAGGGCCGGCACGGTGCTGACCCCGCTTCCGCCCCCGGGCGTGAGCCCCGCGCCGGCGCCGGTCGCCCCCGTGTCGGCCGCCGCCGCGGCGACCCCCGCGCCGGCCGGCCCGTGCTGGCGCTACGCCGACGCCAGCTGGCGCAAGCTGCCGACCGACCTGACGCTCAACGCCTGCGTCCAGGCGCTGTTCGCCGGCCGCTGCGAGAAGGCGGGCGGGGCGGCCTACGGGCGCTGGATGCAGCAGACCCTGCGCCTCGCGCCGGGCAAGGTGGAGGTGTCGGGCGACAACCGAAGCTTCCGGCTGTTGGCGGAACAAGGCGCCGGCTGCGCCATTCCCCCGATCGGCTAGTGTGCTGGATCTGAAGTTCGCCTACTTGATGGGGCAAGCGCGGAGCGAACTTCAGATCCAAAAAAGCACACTAGAAACATAGACATACTAGTGTCCTTATCGATTCCGAAGTTCGTCCGAGCGCGCCACGCGCACCTGCGAACTTCGGAATCGGGACACTAGACCGAAGGAGAGCCAATGCGCCGTCCGGTCCTCATTTCAGCCCTGATCGCCGCCGCCTTGGCCGCCGGCTGCGCCAAGCGCACCGAGCCGCCGGGCGATCCGCTCATCTGCTACCACGTCGTGACCAAGGCCGACGGGACGCTGAAATACAATGTCCTGATGAAAGCCGCGCCCAACCTGGAGACCTGCGCGGCGAATCTGGAGGCCATGCGCATCAAGTTCCTGCGCATGGGCGGCAGCAACAGGGACATCCTCGGGGCCTATCAGGGCAACTTCCTGTTCCTGCAGCGCGAAGGGGTGTTCACGGCCCCGTCGCTGGAGGCGCACCAGTACCTGGCCCTGGTCCGCACGGGCGACGGGCGGCTGGCGATCCCCAGCGCCATCGCCCAGTAGGGGGGGCGCGGCGAATCCGCCCCGGGCGCGATTCCGCTGTGGGTAACCACGAAACGAAACAAGAACATTCTGTTGCCCGGCGCGGCCCGGCGCGCTAGCGTGCCGTCGGGCCGCGAGCCCGCATCCACGGAAACTTCAGGACATCGACATGGCGGGCAGCGTCAACAAAGTCATTCTCATCGGCAATCTCGGGGCTGATCCCGAGATCCGGACCCTCACCTCCGGCGACCGGGTCGCCAATCTTCGGATCGCCACCTCGGAAAGCTGGCGCGACCGGACCTCGGGCGAGCGCAAGGAGCGCACCGAGTGGCACCGGGTGGTGATCTTCAACGACAACCTGGTGAAGGTGGCGGAGAGCTATCTGCGCAAGGGCTCGAAGGTCTATATCGAAGGCGCGATCCAGACCCGGAAATGGACTGACCAATCCGGTGTGGAGAAGTTCTCCACCGAGGTGGTGCTGCAGAAGTTCCGAGGCGAACTGACCATGCTCGACGGCAAGGGCGAGGGCGTCATGGGCGAGCGCGACGAGGGCGGCTACGCCGGCGGCGGCGGTGGTTTCTCCGGCGGCGCGCCGCGCACGCCCGCCCGCTCGGGCCCGCGCGAGGAGTTCTCGGCCGACCTGGACGACGAGATCCCGTTCTAGGCCTTGGCCGGGGGCGGTTGGGTGTCCAGGAACTGCAGGTTCTCCTCGCGGATCCTGGCGCCCTCGTCATCGTAGAGAAACGGCAGGAATGCATAGCGACGCCCGCGAGTGACGGGCGTCGCCTCGTGCAGCATCGAACACGAGAACACCACCGCCCCGCCCAGCGGGGGCCGGTAGGTTCGCGGCCCGTACTCCGGAAAGCGCAGATCGCCGCCCTCGAAGTCGTCGTTGAGGTTGATGGAGACCGCGAACTTGCGGTGCGACGTGGCCTTGGTGGTGTTGTCCCGGTGCGGCAGGAAATAGCCGCCGGTCTCGCCGTCGTAGCAGGCGACGATGTAGCGCTCGAGGCGCGTCACCTGGAACTGCAGGACCCGCTCGATCTCCGGCAGCAGCCGCCGTGCTATGCGGACGCGAAGCTGGCGCTGAAACGCCGGGTCGGTCACGAAGGCGTCGCTGCGGCGCTTGTAGTTGTCGAGCATCGGCACGGTGCGGCCGTCCACCTCGCGCATCACCCCGGAAGGCGCCCCGCCGGTCGTCTCGTAGTGGGCGATCAGTTGGCGGCAGATCTCGGGCTCGAAGATGCGCGGGGCGATGAGGATCGGGGCGTGCACGGGCGCGCCGGCGTGATCTTCCGGGCGGGGCAGGGTTTCGATCACGCCGAACAGGGCGTCGGCGTCGTCCACCGGAGCGCTGGCCAGGGCGCGCAGGGTCGGGTCGAGCAGCAGCCACCCGCCGGCCTCGTCGAATTGGAACCGGCGCGTCATCTCTCCGTCGGCGTCCAGGATGAAGCGCAGGCCCGGCGGCTCGTCACGGGCCGCGGCGATCGCTTCCGGCTCGCGCAGGATGACGAAGACCAGGAAGGTCCAGCCGTCGATGCGCGGCCCTAGCGCGCGCAGGCGGGCCATGATCCGCCCCTGGCTTTCGGCGTCCGGGGCGGCGGCGAGCATGACATAGCGCCCGGCCACGGCGCTGAAGACGTAGCGTGGATTGGATGGCGTCGCGCAGGTGACCCATGGCGCGGCCTCGCCAAACGACAGTCCCATTGACCTGAACGCCCCAGCCCGCGTGCCCGCCCCAGGGCAATCTACCGCCAACGGACGTGTTTGCGCCAGCCGGGCCTGTTTTCAGGCCTCTGGAGCGTTTTCCTGGCTCTGCAGATAGGCTTCGAGGGTGCGCCGGCCCGCGTCGTCGTAGAAGAAGGGCAGGAGGGCGTAGCGCCGTCCGCGGGTGACGGGCATGGCCTCGTGCATCAGGCCGCAGGAGAACACCACCGCCCCGCCCAACGGGGGACGATGGCGCACGAGGCCATATTCGGGGAAGCGCAGGTCGCCGCCGTCGAAGTCGTCGTTGAGGTTGATCGAGCAGGCGAACTTGCGGTTGGCGGTCTGCCAGGTGGTGTTGTCGCGGTGCGGGCGGAAGACGCCGCCGTCCGCCGCGTCGTAGCAGCTGACGAGGTAGCGCTCGATCTCGGTGACCTGGAACTGGAAGGCGTTGTGGATCTGCGGGAACAGACGCCGGGCGAGGGCGTCCCTGATCTGCGCCTGCAGGGCGGGGTCTTTGATCCAGATGTCGCGGCGTTTCTTGTTCTCGTCCATGACGGCCACGGTGCGCTCGCCCTCGTCGCGCATGACGCCGGTGAACCCGCCGCCGTCCGCCGCGTGCAGGGCGATCAGCCGGGCGCAGAACTCGGGCTCGAAGACGCGCGGAACGATCAGGACCGGCGCCACCACCGGGACCCCGGCGTGGTCGGCGGGGGCGGGCAGGGCGCGCACGGCGTTGAACACCCGCTCGGCCTCCTCGATCGGCGCGCGGCCGGCGACGCGCAGGGTCGGATCGAGCAGCAGCCAGACGGGCGTCTCGGTCCCGTCGGGCGCGAGGGCTCCATAGAGGCGGGCGACCGCCCGGTCGGCGTCCAGCACCCAGCGAAGACCGCGCATGTCGCGGGCCGTGGCGGCGATCTGCGGATCGCTCGTCACCAGGAAGACGCAGGCCTTGGCGTCGTCGAACAGCGCGCGATTGGCCGCCGTCGCCGCCAACACCTTGCCGCACGCCACTGGGTCGGACGGCAGGAAGGCCATGAGCACATAGCGGCCCGCGGCGTTGTCGAACACGAACGCCGGATTGCTCGGCGTCGCCGCCGTGAACCAGGGGGCGGGATCGCCCGCCTGGAGCGGCGCGCTGGCGGCCGCGCCGGGGCGCGTCGCCGGCGAGCGCGGCGCTGGCGCGCTCACCGGCGCCTCAGCCCTTTGCCGGGGGAATGACGCCGCAGGCCACGCGAGGCCCCGCGCCGCCGATCGGCTGGGTGCGGTGATCGTCGGGATTGGCGTGGATGATGATCGCCGAACCGTTGGCGTCGGCCAGGGCCGGCCGAGCGCCGGAGCCGGCCATCGCGACATAGGTGGTGAAGATCTCGGCCGATGCGGTTCCGTCGGCGCCCACGTGGATGTTCGGCAGGTCCCCCGCCTCGGTGGCGTCGGGATTGAGCAGGCCATGCACGACCTGCGCCTTGGCGTGTACGTGGGCCCCCGCGGAGGTGAAGTCGGACTTGGAGCAGTCGCCGGTCTCGTGGAAGTGCAGGCCGTGCCAGCCGGGCGTCAGGCCCTTGGCTTCGAGGCGCATGAGCACCCCGTTCGGCGCCTCGGTCAGCTCGGCCTGCCCAGCGCTGGCGCCGGCGGCGTTCCGAAGCTCGACGACGAGCGTCTTGGGCGCGTCCGCCGCGATCGCCGCCGTTGCGCAGGCCAGCGCTCCGGCCAGGGCGAAGGTCAAGGATTTCATGGGCGTTTTCCTCCTTATGCCGGCGCTCGGCGGTTGGCTTTCGCTGCGGGCGGATGCTAACAGATGGGCCGAACTCCTGTGTCCGATTCTGACGGCAAACCCAGCCCTTGACCAACGATACTCCAATACGCCCGGACGACGGCCGTCGCGGGGGCATAGCCCCTATCGCCATCGAGGACGAACTCAAGAAGTCGTATCTCGACTATGCGATGAGCGTCATCGTCAGTCGCGCCCTGCCGGACGTGCGCGACGGACTGAAGCCAGTCCACCGCCGGATTCTGTTCTCTATGAACGAGCAGAACCACACGCCTGACCGCAGCTATGTGAAGTCGGCGCGGGTGGTCGGCGACGTGATGGGCAAATACCACCCGCACGGGGACGTGGCGATCTACGACACCCTGGTGCGGATGGCCCAGCCGTTCTCGATGGGCCTGCTGCTGATCGACGGCCAGGGCAACTTCGGCTCGGTGGACAACGATCCGCCGGCCGCCATGCGCTACACCGAGTGCCGCCTGACCAAGGCGGCCATGTCGATCCTGGCCGACCTCGACAAGGACACGGTCGACTTCAAGGACAACTACGACGGCTCCGAGAGCGAGCCGGTGGTGCTGCCCTCGCGGATCCCCAACCTGCTGGTCAACGGCGCCAGCGGCATCGCCGTCGGCATGGCCACCAACATCCCGCCGCACAATCTGGGCGAGATCGTCGACGCCTGCCTGGCGATGATCGACGATCCCGAGATCGCCCTCGACGCGCTGCTGGACATCGTGCCGGGTCCCGACTTCCCCACGGGCGGCGAGATCATCGGGCGGACCGGCGCGCGCGCGGCGCTGATGACCGGCCGCGGCTCGGTGATCATGCGCGGCAAGGCCGCCGTCGAGGAGATCCGCAAGGATCGCGAGGCGATCATCATCACGGCCATCCCCTACCAGGTGAACAAGGCCGCCCTGGTCGAACGGATCGCCGAACTGGTGCGCGAGAAGCGGATCGAGGGCGTCGCGGACCTGCGCGACGAAAGCGACCGCCAGGGCATGCGCGTGGTTGTCGAACTGCGCCGCGACGCCTCGGGCGAGGTGGTGCTGAACCAACTCTACCGCTTCACCCAGCTGCAGACCTCGTTCGGGGTCAACACGCTGGCGCTGAACCGCGGCCGTCCGCAGCAAATGGGGCTGCGCGACGTCCTGACCGCCTTCATCGCCTTCCGCGAGGAAGTGGTCGTTCGGCGGATCAGATTCGAACTGGGCAAGGCGCGCGACCGCGGCCACGTCCTGGTGGGCCTGGCCATCGCCGTGGCCAATATCGACGAGGTGATCCACATCATCCGCTCGTCGAAGGACCCGGCCGAGGCGCGCGAGCGCCTGGTGGCGCGGGACTGGCCGGCGGGCGACATGATGCCGCTCATCGAGCTGATCGCCGATCCGCGCACCCAGGTGGTGGACGGAGACCGCGTCCGGCTGACCGAAGAGCAGGCCCGCGCGATCCTGGCCCTGACCCTCGCCCGCCTGACGGGCCTGGGCCGCGACGAGATCTTCGCCGAGGCGGGCGAGCTGGCCAAGGCGATCGCCGGCCACCTGGACGTGCTGTCCTCGCGCGACAAGATCATGGCGATCGTCCGAGCCGAGTTGGTGGAGGTCCGCGAAGCCTACGCCGTGCCGCGCCGCACGGAGATCGTCGAGGGCGACGCCGACGTCGAAGACGAGGACCTGATCGCCCGCGAGGACATGGTGATCACAGTCACCCACTCGGGCTACGTCAAGCGCACGGCGCTCAACACCTACCGCACCCAGCACAGGGGCGGGAAGGGGCGGTCGGGGATGTCGACCAAGGAAGAGGACGCCGTCACCCGGGTGTTTTCGGCCAACACCCACACGCCGGTGCTGTTCTTCTCGTCCGGCGGCAAGGTCTACAAGCTCAAGGTCTGGCGCCTGCCGGTCGGCACGCCGACGTCGCGGGGCAAGGCCTTCGTCAACCTGCTGCCCATCGAGCCGGGCGAAAGCATCACCTCGATCCTGCCGCTGCCGGAGGACGAGGCGAGCTGGGACCAGTTCGACGTCATGTTCTCCACCCGCTCGGGCGGGGTCCGGCGCAACAAGCTCAGCGACTTTGCGCAGATCAACCGCAACGGCAAGATCGCGATGAAGCTCGACGAGGGCGATTCGATCATCGGCGTGGGCCTGTGCAACGCCGCGCAGAACGACATCCTGCTGACGACGGCCTCCGGCCGCGCGATCCGCTTCGCCACTGAAGAGGTACGGGTGTTCGCAGGCCGCGAATCGACCGGGGTGCGCGGCATCCGCCTTGGCGAAGCCGACAGCGTGATCTCCATGGCCATCTTGCGGTCGGTGGGCGCCTCGCCGGCCGAGCGAACCGCCTACATCAAGCATTCCAACGCCATGCGCCGCGCCTTCAGCGGCGAGTCCGAAGAGCTGGAGGAAGCGCCGGCGCCCGAGGACGAGACCGAGGACGTCGACGGGCTCGCCTCGCTGACGGTCGAGCGGATCGCCGAGCTGGACGCCGCCGAGGAGTTCATCCTCACCGTCTCCACCGAAGGCTTCGGCAAGCGGACCTCCGCCTATGAGTTCCGCCGCACCGGCCGGGGCGGGCAGGGGCTTCTGGCCCAGGATCTCACCCGCAAGGGCGGTCGCCTGGCGGCCTCCTTCCCGGTGGAGGAGTTCGATCAGATCCTGCTGGTCACCGACCAGGGCCAGCTGATCCGCACGCCGGTCAGCCAGGTGCGCATCGTCGGGCGCAACACGTCGGGCGTGACCATCTTCCGCACAGCGGCGGATGAACATGTGGTCTCGGTCGAGCGGCTGGCCGATTCCGGCGAAGAAGCGGACAACGGCGCTGAGCCGGCATCGGAAGCGGAAGAATAGGCTTGCCAGAACGGCGACGCGCGGCGAAAGCCCAAGGAACGCTTTCGGGGGGATCAAGCGCCATGCGTGTCGGGCTTTATCCGGGGACTTTCGATCCGATCACGGTCGGTCACACCGACATCATCGGCCGGGCCGTGAAGCTGGTGGACAAGCTGGTCATCGGGGTCGGCAGCAATGAGGGCAAGGCGCCCTTGTTCTCGCTGGCCGAACGCGTGGCTATCCTCGAGGAGGAGGTCGCCAACCTCAACCCCGCCATCGAGGTCACGGTGCAGCCGTTCGAGGGTCTGCTGATCCATTATGCGCGTGAGGTCGGCGCCAACGTCATCATCCGCGGCCTGCGCGCCGTGGCGGACTTCGAATACGAATTCCGGATGACCGCCATGAACCAGCAGCTCGACCGCAATATCGAGACGGTCTTCCTGATGGCCGATCCGCGGCACCAGGCGATCGCCTCGAGCCTGGTCAAGGTGATCGCCCAACTCGGCGGCGACGTGACCAAGTTCGTCAGCCCGAGCGTGGCGGTGCGCCTGGCCGAAAAGGCTACGCTGAAGCCCGGTTCTTGAGGCGCCAGGGGTGGCGGCCAGCGCGCGCGCCGACTAGGGTCCCGGCCATGCTTCGCCTTTTTGTATTGTTCAGCGCCGTCCTGGCGATCGTTGCGACGGATGCGTCCGCCGCGCCCCGCAAGGCCAAGCCCGCGCCCGTCCCGGCCGCGCCTGCCGCGCCGCTGAATCCCGGGCCCGCCGACTGGCGCACGCCGGACCCGCAGGACGTGCTGGTCATCGACACCAACAAGGGCCGGATCATCGTCGAGATGCTGCCGGAGCTCGCGCCCAACCACGTGGTCCGCGTGCGCGAGCTGACGCGCGAGAAGTTCTATGACGGCCTGACCTTCTTCCGGGTCATCGAGAACTTCATGGACCAGACCGGCGATCCCAAGAACACCGGGGAAGGCGGCTCGACCAAGCCGGACCTCATGGCCGAGTTCACCTTCCGCCGCGGGGCGGACACCATGGTGACGGCGGCCGACCAGGGCGTGGCCGAGATCGGTTTCGTCAAGTCGATGCCGGTGATGAGCCAGAGCGCGATGCTGATGGCGATGACCGCCGACGCCAAGGTCTCGGCCTGGGGGCTGTTCTGCCCGGGCGTGGCGGCGATGGCGCGCGCCTCCGAGCCTGACTCGGCCAACAGCCAGTTCTTCCTGATGCGCGCCGGCTACCCCTCGCTTGAGAAGCGCTACACGCCCTGGGGGCGGGTGATTTCCGGCCAGGAGGCGGTGCGGGCGATCAAGGTCGGCGAGCCGGTGGCCGCGCCGCAGGATCAGGTGCAGCAGATCCGCGTTCTGGCTGATATCCCGGAAAAGGAGAGGCCGCAGATCCGGGTGATCGACCCGCGCGGTCCCTGGTTCAAATCTGAAATCGAGCGGGTGCGTTCGGCCAAAGGGGCCGACTTCAGCGCCTGTGACGTGAAAATCCCCGTGGAGGTGAAGTAATGGCCGACGACCTGGAAAACACCCTGATCCTGACCCTCGAAGGCGGTCCGGTGACGATTCGCCTGCGCCCCGACCTGGCGCCCGGCCACGTGGCGCGGATCAAGGAGCTGGCGCGCGAAGGCTTCTATGACGGCGTGGTCTTCCACCGGGTCATCCCGGGCTTCATGGCCCAGGGCGGCGACCCGACCGGCTCAGGCATGGGCGGCTCCCCCAAGCCGAACCTGGCGGCGGAGTTCTCCAAGGCGCCGCACACCCGGGGCGTCTGCTCCATGGCGCGGTCCTCGAGCCCGAACTCGGCCAACAGCCAGTTCTTCATCTGCTTCGACAACGCCAACTTCCTGGACGGCCAGTACACCGTCTGGGGCGAAGTGACCGAGGGGATGGAGCACGTGGACGCCCTGCCCAAGGGCGAGCCGCCGCGCGCGCCGGGCAAGATCATCTCTGCGAAGGTGGCCGCGGACGCGTGACGCCTGAACTGGAGGCCGCCTACGCCGAGCCTCACCGGCGCTATCATGACCGCCGGCATATCGAGCATTGCCTGGCGCTGCTGGACGATCAGGAGGACCTGACCGACGGCGAGCGCCGGGCGCTCACCTGGGCGCTGTGGTGGCACGACGCCGTCTATGATCCCACGGCCTCCGACAACGAGGCGCGCAGCGCCGAGCGCGCCAAGGCGGCCCTGCGCGAGGCAGGGGCGAGCCTGCATGAGCGTGAGGAGGTGGCGCGCCTGATCCGCCTCACCCAGGGTCACGCGGTGGAGGAGGGCGATCGCCTGGGCGAGCTCATGGTGTCCATCGACCTGGCCGTCCTGGGCGCAACGCCGGCGGCCTACGACGCCTACGCCCGCGACGTGCGGGCCGAATACGCCCACCTGCCGGACGAGATGTGGCGGCTCGGCCGCGCCCAGGTGCTGCAACACTTCCTGGCCGCGCCGGTTATCTTCCCCGATCCGGGATTCCGCGCCCGCCTCGAGGCGCAGGCGCGGGGGAACCTCGCCCGGGAGCTCGCCTCGCTGAGCTAGGGACGGCCATGGCCGCGCGGCTGAAGGTCTTCGTCACGTCGGACGGCCTCACCGACTATGTGGTGGCCGCGACCTCGCGCCCGAAGGCGCTGGCCGCCTGGGGCGTGCGGCAGGATCTCTTCAAGGAGGGCCTGGCGCGCGAGAGCGATGATCCAGGGCTTGCGGACGAGGCCCGCCGGCGACCTGGCGAAGTGCTGCGCCGGCCGGCCGGCTCGCGCGAGGCGCTGGCGCGGGCGAAGCCGGCGCCCAGGCCGAAGCCAAAGAGCCCGCCCAAGGCGGCGCTGAAGCGCGTGGTGCAGCTGGAGGCGCAGATGAACGCGCTCGATGCGACGACGGCCGCCCTGGAGACACGTCTGGCGGAGGATGTCGCCGCATTGGAGGCGAAGGCGCAGACGCAGCGAGACCGGCTGGCTGAACGACGGCGGGCGCTGGCGGATGATCTGCGGAAGGCGCGGCGAGCGACGGAGGCGTGAGCTTCGGATCCAAGCCGACTCTCCTCCACGCTGAACTTCAGCTTGGGCCTTCGCCGGTATGAGCGGTGGATTGGTCCGATCCCTCCAGCGCCAGTTTCACGATCACCGGATAGTGGTCCGAGCCGAGCCGTGGGCCGCGCTGGACGCTCACCGTTCGCCAGGCCGGGCCGGCGTAGACGTGGTCTATGGCCAGGAACGGGATGGGCCAGGCGCCCGATCCTGGGGGCAGGTTGCGGGCCGGCCAGGAGAAGAGCGCGCGGGTGCGGCGCTCAAGCCCGATGCGGGCGTCCTCGCGCCGCCGGGCGAACGACCAGGGCGTCGAATTGAAGTCGCCTGTGAGGATCAGCCGCGATGGATCCGTCAGCCTGAGGACGCGCACGGTGTCGTCCGCCTGGCCGGCCTGGAACCACCAGTCCGTTGGCCAGGTGTAGTGGGCGCCGATCACGGTGAAGCCCCCGTCCCGGGCCGCGAACCTGGCCCGCGCCAGGGGGGCCAGGGGCCGGGGTCGCGGCCAGGGGACCTGGGTGTCGACGGGCTTTGCCTTGGACAGGATCGTGACCGACGCGCCCTTGCCGGTCACATGATAGGGGTGGAGACGGAGCACGGCCGCGATGAGGTCGTCGCCGGCCTCCTCGAGCACCACCACGTCGGCGTCCTGATCGGCGATCCAGCGGCCGGTCCCCTCCGGATCGACATTGTCCGCCCAGGTGTTGAACTGGATGACAGTGATCTGATGCGGCGCGTCGGCCGGCGCCCGCGGCGTGGCGGGGCGCGTCAGCTCCGGCCAGATCAGACCGCCCGCGGCCAGCACGGCCAGGGCGCCCGGCAGGCCGAGCCCGACCTTCAGCCAGCCAGGAAACAACAGGGCGATCAGGAGAGCCACGGCGCCGCCGGCGAAGTAGACGGGCGCGAAGTGGGCGAGGACGTCGAGGCGCGGGTCCGTGCGTCCGCCCCACGCGGCGAGGGCTGCGGCGAAGCAGGCGAGGCCCAGCCCCAGCGCTCCCACCGCGACCAGGCCGGCTAGTGCGGCGAAGATTGCCTTCATCGGCCGCCCTCTAGCACGCTCCTCGCCTTGACGCGCAAGGCCATGCATGCGCTTCACCGCCACTTCATGCAGCTTGCCGATTTCGACTTCGATCTGCCGCCGGACCGCATCGCGCTCAGGCCGGCCGCGCCCAGGGATTCGGCGCGGCTCCTGGTCGCGCGCCCGGATGCGCCGCTGGAGGACCTGCACGTCCGCGACCTGCCGGACCTGCTGGCGCCCGGCGACCTGCTGGTGATGAACGACACCCGGGTGATCCCGGCGCGGCTGAAGGGGCGGCGCGTGCGCGACGGCTCGAACATCGCCGTCGAGGCCACCTTGCATCGTCGTCTCTCGCCGAGCGCCTGGACCGCCTTCATGAAGCCTGGAAAGAAGCTGGCGGCCGGCGACCGCATCGCCTTCGGGACGACGCAGGATCGGGCCTGCCTGCTGGGCGCTCTCGATGCGACCGTGCGGGACAAGGGCGAGGGCGGCGAGGTGACCCTCGAATTCGACCTGGCGGGCCCGGCCCTCGACGCCGCGGTGGCTGAGCGAGGGGCGATGCCGCTGCCCCCCTATATCGCGGCCCAGCGGCCCGAGGACGAGCGCGACCGGATCGACTACCAGACCGTCTACGCCCAGGCGGAAGGGTCGGTGGCCGCGCCCACGGCCGGCCTGCACTTCACCCCCGAACTCCTGGCGCGGATCGCCGAGCGGGGCGTGGCGAGCGCCTATGTCACCCTGCACGTGGGCGCGGGCACCTTCCTGCCGGTGAAGACCGAGATCATCGCCGAGCACCGCATGCACCCCGAATGGGGCGAGGTGAGCGCCGAGGTCGCCGACGCGGTGAGGCGCACCCACGCGGCCGGCGGGCGCGTCGTGTGCGTCGGCACCACCTCCCTGCGGCTGCTGGAATCAGCGGCGGACGCGGACGGCCAGGTGCGGCCGTTCGCGGGGGAGACGGCGATCTTCATCACGCCCGGCTACCGGTTCCGCGCGGCGGACGGGCTCATGACCAATTTCCACCTGCCGAAATCGACCCTGTTCATGCTGGTGAGCGCCTTTGCGGGCTTGGACGCCATGCGCGCGGCCTACGCCCACGCGATCGCGTCGGGCTACCGCTTCTATTCCTATGGCGACGCCAGCCTTCTGTGGCGGTCCTGATGGCGGCCTTTCCGTTCCACATCGCGGCGACGGACGGCGCGGCCCGCACGGGCGTGCTGCAGACCGCCCGGGGCGAGATCCGCACGCCGGCCTTCATGCCCGTGGGCACGGCGGCCACGGTGAAGGCGCTCACCGTCGACCAAGTGGCGGCCACGGGGGCGGACATCCTGCTGGGGAACACCTACCACCTGATGCTGCGGCCCACGGCCGAGCGGGTGGCGCGGCTGGGCGGCCTGCATCGCTTCATGCGGTGGGACAGGCCGATCCTGACCGACTCCGGCGGCTTCCAGGTCATGTCGCTGTCGAAGATCGCCAAGGTGACGGAGGAGGGAGTGCGCTTCCAGAGCCACATCGACGGCTCGCGCCACGCCCTGACGCCGGAACGGGCGATCGAGATCCAGGCTGACCTCCTGGGCTCGGACATCGTCATGCAGCTCGACGAATGCGTCGCCTGGCCCGCCGAGCACGGGCGGGCCGCCGAGGCGCTGCGGCTGTCGGCCCGCTGGGGCGCGCGCTGCAAGGCCGCGTTCGGGGTACGCGAGGGCCAGGCCCTGTTCGGCATCCAGCAGGGCTCGACCTTCACCGACCTGCGCCGCGAGTCCAGCGAGCGGCTGCAGGAGATCGGCTTCGACGGCTATGCGATCGGCGGCCTGGCGGTGGGCGAGGGGCACGCGGCTATGTGCGAGGTGCTGGACGTGGCGGTGGACATGCTGCCGGGGGACCGGCCGCGCTACCTGATGGGCGTCGGCAAGCCGATCGACCTTGTGGAGGCCGTGGCGCGCGGGGTCGACATGTTCGACTGCGTCCTGCCCACCCGGTCCGGACGGCACGGCCAGGCCTTCACCTGGGGCGGGGTGCTCAATCTGAAGAACGCGCGTTTCGCCGAAGACGACCACGCGCTCGACAGCGACAGCGACTGCCCCGCCAGCCGGGACTATTCGAAGGCCTATCTGCACCATCTGGTGAAGGCGCAGGAGATCCTGGGGCAGGTGCTGCTCTCCTGGCACAACCTGGCCTTCTATCAAGGGCTGATGGCCGCCATGCGCCAGGCCATAGCCGAGGGGCGGTTCGCGGCGTTCCGGGCCGAGTTCGCGGCGCGTCAGCGGACGGGATAGCGCGGCTTCTTCCAGGATCGTTCGCGCACCACCGACTGGTCCTGGATCACCTTGCGGCCGGCATTCAGGTGCGAGGGCGTGGCCGGCGGATTGCACCCCTGCGCTTCGCCCAGGCCCTTCAGATAGGCCCTGCGAACCGCGCCGGCGATGATGGCCGACTGGACGAGCTGGTCGTGCCGCTCGGCCCCGGAAAGCTTGCGCACCCAGCCGCGGAACGGGATGGCGTCCGTCGCCAGGCTTGCCATGGCGCCCAGGGCGGTGGTCTCGCCGCGCTGCATCAGATCGTCTTCGTCCGGCGCGGCCGCGTCCAGGTCGGGACCCAGGGCCTCATCGACGGGCGCGAGCGCGTCTTCCAGTTCCTTGCATTCTCCTGGCGCGGATGGGCGGGCATAGGGATCGGCCATGGCCTCCAGCAGGATCGGCGGGATCTTGGTGCGCAGGACATTGACGTCCCGCAGGGGCGCGCCGGCGACGCCGGCGACATTTTCCTGATTGGCCTGCGCCGTGGTCTGGATCTGGGGCGAGCCGTCGCTCCGACCGGCGGCGCAACCGCAGAGCAGCCCAAGGGCGGCCCCGGCGAGCAGTATCAAACGCATGTCCATTTCTAGCGCTGACACCGGGGCGTTTCTATGGCCCCGCTTGCGCGAGCCTTGCGCCGCGCAGGACCCCCGCCTAAGGTCCGCGCCGCTTCGCTGGCCCCCTCGGGAGCCGGCGCGGGCGGGCCGGTAGCTCAGTGGTAGAGCACCCGACTTTTAATCGAGTGGTCGTGGGTTCGACCCCCACCCGGCCTACCACCGTTCGAATTCCCCTTGTAGAATCAAGAAATCCTTGTCTAGCAAGGGGAATTCGAGGATACGGGCATTGCAAAAGCATTGCAAAAATCGCTCGTCAGGTGGGCCTCATGAAGGGGATGTTCCGGCTAAGAGCCATCGTCAACGGGCGCCGGACGGGGCCGGAGTCCGGCGTGTGGATGGTTCGCAAGGTGATCCCCAAGGACCTTCGGGAGCACTTCGGCGGGCGCCAGCAGTTCACCGCGTCCACCGGATCGGCGGATTTTCGGGTCGCCAAGATCGAAGCTGAGCGACTTTTTTCGGCCTGGACGGCGGAAATCGTGGCGGCGCGCGCTGTAGGCCCCGGCCCGATCGCCACTGAGGCCGGGGTGCTCGCCGCGATTGAGAACTGGCGTCGGGTGAGGTGCGCGACCGCGCATAACACGCCGGGCAAGCCGGTACAGGCCGAACCCCAGGTCGGCCCGGTTGAGGTCCGTGAGGTGGAGCTTGTCGGCGCCGAGCCCCGTCGCCGTGTGACCCTGCGAGGTCCGTTGCCCGGGGATGTCCAGCGACGGAACGACCCTCTCCCGATCGCACGTGAGCCGGATGGCGCCCTAGGCGCAGGACCGCTGGCGTTTGCGCGCGGCTATTTCGAGCATCCCAGGAACGTAGGAAAGTCCGACAAGCCGGAGATGCCGGTGGATGTGTACATGCTCCTGGATCGCCTCCAGAGGGCCGCCGAGGCCCCTTCGGCATGGGTGCATGTGCAGGGCTTCGAACCCGCCATGGACGCCGCCCTGGAGTTCGGTGGGCTCATTGGCGCCGTAACCACGACGGTTCGGGATCGCACACGCCAGCCGTTCGCGCGGGCATGGCTGGAGGTCGCGCAACATGAGGAGTTGGCGCGCGGTCAGGCCGCGACGTTGCTGGCCGCGAACAACGTCTTAGAGCTTCGACTCCCGACCATTGATGGGACTTCGGCCTTTCAACCCCGGCCCGGCGACCGAACGGTCGGCGAGGTGATCGCCTCATTCAAAAAGACGCTGAGGCCCGAGGACGAACGGAAGTACGAACACATCTACAAGGCGTTGGAAGAACTGCTAGGCGCGTCGAAGCTGGCGCGGGCGGTCACTCCTGAGGACGTTTTGGATATTCGCGCCTTCCTGCGCCGCATCCCCACGCACGTCTCGAAACGGAAAATCTTCCACGGTCTGACCCTGATGCAGGCAGTCGACAAGGCCGACCAGATTGAGGACTCCGGACCCGATATCGCGGCGCCGCGCCTAGCCCCCGATACCGTCCGGAGCTACATGACCAACTTGGGCATCGTGTTCCGGCACGCGCTCAAGACGATGAAGTGCATCGACACCAACCCGGTTTCGGGGCTGGTCCCGGACAAATGCCCGTCCGTGGATCGACGGGCCTTCGCCACGGCAGAGCAGGAGACTTTATTCGTCGGGCTGGAGGCTCGCCGGAAGGAAGACAGCGCGCATTATTGGGTCCCCGCGATCTTGGCGATGACCGGGGCGAGGGCGGGCGAAATTTGCCAACTCCTAACCGAGGACGTGAAGGCCGCCGGGGAGATCGACTATATCGATCTGTCACCCTTCGATGCGGAGGGGCGGCGGGTCGATAAACGCCTCAAAAATAAATGGTCGATCCGTGTGGTGCCGATCCATGCGGAGCTGAAGCGGGCGGGATTCCTGGAATTCGTTGCGCGGCGTCGCGCGGCTGGCGCTGAGCGCCTTTTTCCCGAGTTGAAGCAAGATGATACGGGAAGTTGGTCCCATGAGGTGTCTCGTCAGTTTGGACGCCACTGTGATCGGATCGGGCTATCGGACGTGTCCTTGACCATGCACGGACTCCGCCATGGCTTCCGCAACCACGGGCGGGCGGCTGGACTCGCGACCGAAATCATCGATGCGCTTGGCGGATGGGCGGCGAAGAGTGTCGGCGAACGGTATGGGGACAGCCGGTCTGTCGCGGTCGTCGCGGCCCTCGCCCAGCATATGGCGAGGCTGGATTTCGGAGGGTTCAAGTTTCCGGGCGGCGCCGAAGACGGGCCAAAAACATAGTCCGCAATGGATTCTGAGCCGTCGCGAGTCGCCTATTCGCAGCGGAATGTCACGTCCGCGCTGCCTGACGCAATGGTCGCTTGTGTGCTGTCATCGATGACAACGGCCCGCTTTTCCTGAGCGGCGCAATGGGCTTCGGCGGCTTTGTACGCACCCCCCTTAGCGGACGCAGCGCCGCCGAAGCTGGTGATCGCCGTGTTCGTGACCTTGTAGGTGTTCGGGCCGGTCGTGGCGACGCCACTGGACGTACAGGCTGTCAACATCGCGAGAGCCGCGAGAGCAATGATACGGCGCATGGTTGTCCCCTGTGTATGCCCTAAGGCTTGCGTGACGGCGGCTCGGACTCAGGCTTAGCTGGGTGCCCTCAGCAAAAATGCGACATTGAAGGTCTCAGCGGGTGGCGAGCGAACCGGCATATCTTCTCGCCCTCAAAGCCTACTCGAAGTCTCGGTACGGAACCGCAGACGATGTGAAATCCATTCTGGACGATTTCACCAATGAGAGCGACCGGGGCGCAGTTATGCTTGCCGCGACGGGTGTGGAAGACATGCTGGAGTATGAAATCCTCAAGCGCCTACCCGTACTCCAAACGGACAACGCCGCACGCAAGCAGATGTTCGAGCAGGACGGGCCGATCTCCAGCTTCTCGCTCAAGATCAAAATGGCCTATGCCCTCGGCATCATCGATAAGGACTATCGGAAGCGAATTGACCTCATTCGAGAGATTCGCAACGCCTGCGCTCACTGCCGCAAGCCGATCTCATTGGCCGTTCCGGAGTTCCAAGCTGTGGTGAAAGTCGTCATCGCGGACATGCTGCCCGGCCTGATCAATCAGGAACCAAGCACACTACGGTCCGCATTCGTGATCACGACAAGCTTCGTGAGCCACTACATCGTCACGGGCGAAAAAGTGGAAGGCGAGGAGGCGCAGACGGCCTTCTGGGAGCGCCTTCAGACGCAGGAAGGATCATAGCCGTGACGCCGCTATCGCCTTCAGACGCGACAAGCTTACTACCCGCTGGCTGTTTTTTCCCGCCCGCCCGGCGCCATCCCAAGCCGGGCCGCCGGGTCCGTCATAGACGATCTCAGCCTCTTGAGGCGACACCACCCGCAGCACCACCAGCCGGTCACACGTCGCGTACATCGCGATCTTCTTGCCAGCCGTCATCTTGATCTGAACGTCGCCATTCGCGTCGAATGCGTCATGGCCGGGACGTGACATCGGATAGAGCGTGAGCCCGAGAGCTTCAGCCGCGATCACCTCGCCGATGGAGCCGACCATGTGGCCATCGGGCGTAAACTTCCTGCCGGGATAAAGCGCTTCAAGGTCGGCTGTGGCCTGATAGATGCGCGCTACAGGCTCTGGCAAATTTATGCGCCTTGTCATCAATACCCCCGAATTCATCGCCCGAAATATGGCTCGCAGGCCAAGCCATCGCCGTCCGCGTCGAGCTTGTCCCGGTATCCCGGTTCGCCCCTCCTGATCGAATACACTCCGGCCGCATGGGCGGCGGCGCAGTTTCGGAAATAGACCGGAGCAACGAACCGGGCAGGGGCGGGGGATTGCGCGGTCGCCGCGAACTGCCTCGCGGCTCGAAGCGCGGGCGGACCGCCGAGCCCCACCGTCAGCACAGCGACAAACACCACCACGCCTAGGACTACGAGCTTCCCGCCAGATAGGCGTTGGTGGAACGCCCGGAAGCGCCCTCGCATGAGGCGTTCCTTGCGTTCCCGCTCACGCGAAATCCGGACGCGCTGCTTGTGTGCTCGGCGCCATGGCGATGCGGATGAAGACCAGCGACGGGCCATGCCTCAATGGTAAGTGCGACGGCGGAGCTTGGCAAAGTCGCGACAACCTCCGGATGGTGTTGGTGCCCGTTGCCGGGCGGCGAGACCGTTTAGGTACTGCGTAAAAATATTGCAAAATTTTTGACGTATATCGATTGTTAATTTTGAAAAACCCCGACCGGATTCGCATATCTCGGAATAAATAATTTCAATTGGGGTGATGAGTCCGAGAGCGTCGGGCGTCGCTTACTCGGATGGAGGCGCGGAGTGGCCTTGGGTCCCTCGGACGCGCAAAATAATTCTACCGAATTGCGTGCGAATACGCAATAGGTTGCAGCGAAGACTTATACGGCCCTGGCGAGGACCCTTTTGACTGCCGTGGCCGTCCATGTCGAGCCCCGGGCAGTCTTCACCCGCATCTGGTTCAGGCGGTCGGCGATGGCGTAGAGGCTGAGGTCGGCGGCGCGCAGGCTTTTGATGGTGGGCGCCACGGTCAGAGCGAATTCGTCGGCGCGATCCTTCACGGCCTGGACGCCGAGGTCGCGGCGCGGCGCCTTGATGCCATTTGGATTGCCGAGCCGTGTAACAGGGCGCCCAGATCGCTTGGAGACGTGTTCCTCGCCGTTGGCCAGCTTCCGCTTCACGACGGCCAATGCAGCCTTGGTCCGCGCTGAGATGGCGTCTCTTTCACCCTTGGCGATGACTAACATTATTCCGAGTGTCACGGGGTTGGCGCCGGGGAGGTCGCAGGCAACGAAGTCAACCCTGGCCTTGTCGAGAACGTCGAGAAACGACACGTCACGGGCGCCACGATCGAGTTTCGCAATGACCAGCTTCGCCCCGGTCAACTGGCAATGGCGGATTGCTTCCTCTAGCTTCGGCCGCGCCTTACGTGTCGACTCGACCTCCGTGAATTCAGCGATCAACTCCCAGGACCCGCCGTTCAAGTAGTCGGCGACCGCATGGCGCTGAGCCTCGAGTCCCAGGCCGGTCTCGCCCTGCTTTGGCGTCGACACCCGGTAGTAGGCGACGAATAGCCCGTCCATATCAAACTCCCAAGGTTCCTTACTCGGTTTGACAATAGCTTAAGTTAGGCGCGTGACAAGCGATTAAGCTGGTTCTCAAGAGTGGTTGTGGTGGGCGCTCACCAGGGCCATGGCGGTCTTGGGTACGTCCCCTGACATGGAACAAGCCCGAAAAGCCCTCTACAGTGATCGTGAACATTGGGATCAACTGGACATTGAGCGGGGTGCGGCAATGGTGAACCGCGTAAATCATGCATACGCAAGAGCAAGAAAGCTGAAATTGATACTGCGTAAGGATAATAAACCGAAATCACCGACACGCGGAAAATACAAACTTTGTGATGAAAATACCGGAAAGCCTATTACAAGAGAAGAATATATCGACTTCGAAGAGGTAGATAAGCAATTAGAGGCTCTGGAGGACGACGAAAAGGATTAGCCCGTGGACGGTAACCCGTCGTCACCTTGAGATTGGCCGTCCGATCCCCACATTGGCGCCGTTTTCGCTTAGGCCACAGTGACTGTGCCCGTGGTCAGCTCTACGTCACCGGAAGATGTAGAGGACTATGGCACCGAAGATCAGCGGCCAAATCCGTAGCAACGTCAGCATCCCGGCTTCCCCGCCGTGGTCGTTATCGTGATCGAGGTCAGGGGCAAGGGCACCATCAATCCGTCCCCCAATCGCCCCGCCCAAATCCTTCTAACCCAACCTAGACTCAGAAAAAAACGGACAAAACTTAGTTATTTAGGATTCGGAGATAGGAAATTAGGGTTCAATAGCCAAGTTCTGTCCGTTTTTTTTCTGAGGCCGAACCGGTTAGCGCAATCGACCCCGCGAAAGGGCCGCCGGGTCCACTTGAAGCCGGTCGGCGAGGATGCGCCAGAACCTTGCGTCCAACGCCGCGACGACTGCGGCGTCCCCGATTGGCGGCCCCGATTCCAGGTTCGCCCAGGCCAGGGCGCCGCGATCGTCACCGAGACCTCGCCACCATTCCGCAAGCGTCTGCATACCGCCGACGATATGATGGGGCACGTCCGGCCCCTCCATGCACGAGGCCAGCGCCACCCCGACCTCGCCCTCCAGCACGTCGGCAACCGCCAATCCCGCCTCCATGCGCGCAATCTCGACAGCTTCGCCGATCTCCAGGCGCCTCTGGTTTACGGCGTCGATGATCCCCACCGATCCCAGTTCCATTAGCGTGTCGATCCAAATCCTGTCGCCCGGCAGCGGCAGACGCTGGCGCTCATCCCGGCGGAACATCCACGCCTTCGTCCATAGCCGGAACGGCGTCGCCTGGACGAAGTCTCCACGCTCCATCCCACGTTCTAGCGCCCGCCGAACCGCCCGTTCCCCCGTGCCGTCATCGGTCACGCCAAGTGCATCAAGGAATTCACTCAGGCGCACGATTCCCCCGCGATCATTTAGAAGGCGCCGAATCTCGCGATCCATCTCCAGGCCCGAACCGAGGACACCGGGCCGTCCCCACAGCGGTCCCCGGATGAATACGCCTCGCCCCGATCGCTCCAACACGCCACGCCTCTGGAGCCGGCCTAGGGTATGTCTGACCTTCCGCTTCAGCGCCCCATCAGTGCTGAATTCCGGTCCCAGGAAGGCCTGGACGCCGGGTTGGCTAATCTGGTCGTCAAGCCCAAGCAAAAGGCCCTGGACGGCCTCCAGCACGGCGCCCGTGAACTCCAGCACAGGCGCCTCTACCATCGCTGCGGCTTCGCCATACGGACCGGACGCGGCGCGTCCTTATCGACCGTCACCATCCGCCAGCCAGCGGCGTCTCGGGTGAGCTTCCACCGCTCATCTTTGATGTCCCAGACCCGGCCGCGAAGCGAGTCCATCCAATTTTGGAAGCCGGCCTCGCTGTCATCCTCCAGTGCATAAATCACGCCGGGGACCGCCTTAAAGGTCCATTGGCGCAGTTCACTTTCGCCGATCGCATCACCCTTCAACTCACTGACCCAGGCCGCAGCGAACGCGTCCAAGGTTTCGACTTCCCGATCCACACTCGCCGCCGGATTGGCAAGGTATCCGCGCAGCTCCATCAAATCGAGCACGCCCCCGACCTTCGCCACCCAGTCGTCAAACGACCTGAGTTTAGCGGTCCCTGCGTATTCTGGCTTTCCCATCTGAACCCAATATTTAACAATAATGAGAATCGCGCGAACCAGTTTTCCCCGGTTCTCAGGAATCCAGTGAGCTAGATCGTGTTTAAAAATGCGCGCATCATTATTAGGTGTGTTGGGGTCCAGATTGCACCTAACGATTCTCCGGTCCATTTCCGGAGATGTGACCGGCCGAATCCCATTAAAACTAAGAAACAAATTATTTGGAGCCGTCAGCAATTCCGACAGACCGAGAATCCGTCCGGTGATATCTGCCGATGTAGATATCCTCAGGATGACCTCGTTTTTAAACTCTCTGACGTTATCGAAATTCGGGAATCGCCGACCAGCGCGAACTGCCGCGAGGATGAGCTTTTGCATTTCCGCTTTATCAGGAGTATAAGATAAGGTTTCCCCTTCGTCTCCCTCATAGATCAACGGCGATATTCTAGACAATAATGAGCCGCCCGCGCCTCTATTAGGCTTATTTACTTCAAATATCGGAGTCCTGCCCTTGTAGAACGCCTCCATGAACGGCGTGATGATCCAGGCGATGGCGTTGGCCTCCGACGCCTCATGCGCTTCCAGACCATCGATCTCATCATCGAAGTCAAAATCGCCTAGGAGGTCGTTCCTAAGAAGATAAGTCGCCTTCTGAAACTCCATTTCGGTAATATTATCCGGAATCGGATCGAATTTAAGGTCGCCGCAGTCGATGACGATGTCACCGTGCTGGCCATTGCGCGATAACAATTTATCATCCCGGAACACTGGTACCCGATGGATAGTAGGCTGTTGAGGCAATTGCTCGGGTAAGCGCTCGTAGACTACACCGACAAAGTCTTTGTGAAATAGTTCGGGAGGTCCCGGCTTTCCGTTTTCGTCGACATACGAGGTCGAACACATGTCGGCCAGAAGTGCGTTGAACCGCGTCAATGAGATCGGGCTGAACTTTATCCGGCCGGCGTCATCGGTCTCTCGATACGTAACGGTCCCCATGCTGGAGGCAAATTTAGTCTCGCCGTTGTTTTCGACTTTGACGCGTGCCCGTATGAAGGCCCGATGCTCAAGTTGATTAGGCGCTGCGGAATAATAGAGGAAGCTATGGCCATCGGGACCAAAGCCGAGCTTGTTCGGAGCCTGCGCCTTGGGCAGCAGCGCCTTTACCGAATCTCTGATTGCCGTGATACCGTGGCCGGTCCTCTTCTTATGTGCCTGCATCCCGGTCTCGCGGTCCTCCGGGTCCAGGGCCGCAATCAGCTTTAGCGCCTCATCGAGCTGCGCCACGCTCGTGGGTTCCATCTCGGCGATGTGGGCGAGCGCGGCGTCTAGCCGGCCCTGACGATCCAGCTTGGCAGGCGCCGACGTGGTGGGCTTGGGGGGGAGTAGGACGCCACCCGGCCCGTAGCGCGGCATGACAAATTGCACGGGGCGAGCGACGCCCAGGTGATCGGCGAGGGCGTCAACGGCGGCGTGATCATTAGGCGGGACGGTGAGGTCCGCACAGAGTATGTCCCAGCCGATCGGGATCGGCTCGTCCAGGCCACACTCCAAGGCGTCCGCCAGCGGTCCAATGTCTTTCTCGTGGTAGGGCCCCCACAACGGCCAGACCGCGAGGCGTCGATCGCCGTAGGGCGATTCAAAGTACAGCGCCGGGGAGGGCGTAGGCGTCTCCCACGCCCCATTTGTCTTCCAATAATATTTATAGAGAAAATTGACGTAAACACCGTGACCAGAAGGGTAAACGCGCACGTCACGGCCGGCGTACTTTAGTATAATTTCATCTGCGAACATCTCCGCCGTAATATCTTCGACAACGGTCCCATCAGCAACAAAGATATCATCATCGGTAATGGTAAAGACGTCTCTTATTACGTTCGTTTCAACAACCGTTGTTTGTTTTGGCATTGAAATGCCATCGACGCAAACACGTATGGTGTCCACGCTAGATAGTAATCTTCCAAAGTCATCGAGGTCAGGGTTCGGTCCGTGGCCATTGAAACGCCCATTATTGGAAAGATAATGTCGGTCGAATGTAGAGACCGATTTATGTGCGCTATAAGTCTTGCATTCCAGGACGGTTTGGGGTAGAGTCATCTCAGGTTCTTCTAAGGCTTATCCGGAGTGCTTTGCGGGCTCTGATACCGGATTGATGATTTAAAGTAACTTCAGAAGCGGCGCGCCTTTTGGTGTTGCCGCTTTATTTTGCGTGAAATTCGGAGAATCTACCGAAATATTTGGTAACGCGGTCTATCGACGTTGATTGCTACTGTAAATAAAACGCCTCGTTACATACTCAATGGTCTCTTTATGGTCTTTTTCATTGGGCTCCTCATCTGGCCAATCTTCAAAACTCGGGTCGCGACTGAAAGGTCCGGCGCTATAATCTAGCTCAGACGGTTCTCCATCTGCTTCCGGGGTCAGGGGGGGTGGGCGCGGCGTGGACCTGCGTAAGCGGGGGCGGTCCGTCACTGGACACCCCCAAGCCGTGCCAGCGCCCAGGCGCGCGTTTCCATTTTGTTGAATAACGGCCGGGACTTCCGAGTATAGCGAATCGGCTTTGGGAATCCGCCGATGCTGGCCAGCTTAAGCGCCTGGGCCTCCGTCATCGACGCGAGAATAGACGGATGCTGTTCTGAGAAGGGGGCGAGGCTCGACAGAATATCGTCTTCGTGCATTGTAATATCATTCATTAGATACGGTTCGATTTCGCTGCGGCTGCGCGATGAAGCTTTTCATTAATCTGATAAAGCCGAGCGCTCGCGTCCATCTTGGTCCCATCCGGTTTATACCCGGGGCGAATACTCTGCTCCGCCTCAAAGGTATCGAAGAGTTGCGGCGCAACTTTCTTCAGATGCATGGGGATGTACTCCAGGATATCCATCCCCGGTGCCGCTCCCGTGGTTCGGTTGGTGATTCCGATTGATCCATCGGTCGCGCGACCGACGCCGATCGAGATCATCCGCGCCAGCGTATCGTCGATATTGGCGTCATCCGCCTTGAGCCGGAGGCTGGTGGCGTTTTCGACCAGAATAGATCGAAGTGCAGTTCTTAGATTTTCGTCCACAGTATTCTTCCTAATTATAAATCGGCTCGCAACACCCGTCCGGTTATCTCATATCTGAGACAAAAGGCGGGGCCGCATTGACGAGTGTTGCGAACTTAATCGCGTGTATAGCATGTGTAAATTCAGATGTCAAGAATCCGGCGCCATTATTATGTATTGGGACGAATGCGTAGAGAAAAAAACAAGAGGAGTTGACAGATGGTGGCGTTGAGGAGGGCCTATAGTGGGGGATATAGTTGTTTGAGTGACAAGAAGTGTTTCCAAGCGGCGCTGCTGACTTGACGCGGTGGTTAAGGCGCTGCGAGTTGCGTTCAGGGGTGGTGGCAGGATCGGGACAAAGGCGTCGGGCTGGCGGGCACCCTTCGGGAATTTCATCGCCGTCTTCGGATGCGCGGACGCGCAGGCAGTCGCGCTGAAAGCCAGCATCCGTTGCGCGCACATGGCGCCGACGCATCGTCTCGCTCACGCTGCCCAGGCGGTGGATTTGCGGCGTTCGGGTGCAGATCGCAAATGCTGAGCGTAGGGCGTCGGTGACGAGGCGGCCTGACTGTAACTCCCTGTACGGCCAGTCTGCTCAGTCGCTCTGTTTCACGATCTTGATGAGAGGGCTTTTCGCCACGGCGCCTATCAAGCCTCCGGCGAAGGTACTTGCGGCGTCGAAGTAGCGCTTCATGTCTGCGACATCGATAGTAATGGATTGCCCTGGCTTGATTTTCGTCCAATCGCACTTGTCAGCGAATTTCTGATCGGCGACGCCGCCGCGATGTAGAAGAACATTTCGCATTTCAACTAACTCTGAGAGGGCGCGTTCTTCATCGAGGGACATGCTCAACGCTAGTCCAAATGCCTTCAGCATCACGACGTATCGCGACATTATCGGTTTCGGCGCAAGTGCTCGCGCCCAGTTGAGAATTGTATCCTTGGCGTCCTTCTCGGTCGTTGTGCGTATCTGTTCCGCCTTTAGGCCTGGAGCGGATTTCACGATTAGGGTGGGTGCTTCCGGCATCTTTCGAATGTGGTTCACGAGCGTTTGCTCGACCGCAGTCTCAATGGCCGCCCACGTCGCTACGGCGTGGTGCGCATGCACGCGCGCGAAGCTGCTGGTCACTTCCTCCTTGGCGAACGCCGCGTCAGCGCCGGCCATTTCCTGCAATCGCTGAATTGCTTCGGCGATGTCTTGCGAGGGGTGGGGAAGGTTCGCTTTTGTGAAATCAAGAAGTGCGGGCGTCGTCAGCGTCGCAATGAGCGCGCGCTCGGTAACGCCGGCTATAACCATCTCCGATCCGATAAACAGAACGAGATTACCCGCCGGGGAAATTAGCCAGTCATTGGGTCCGGCACTGACTTCAAGGGTGGTCACGGGTGGCCTCCCATCGGCAAACGATTGGGGGCGATCTCAGTAGCTCCGGCAGGTGCCGGTCAGGATGAGATTGGCCTTCGGGTCCTTGATACTGGTGACCGTCTTCACCGCCTTGCCCAGCGGATCGCGCATGATCGAGATGGTCTGCGAATATATGTCGCCCTTATCGGCCGCCGCGTAGGTCGCCACGATTCCCACGTCGTTGTTGGCGACTATGTGGAAGTGACTAGTTGTCCCTTCACCCCAAAGCGCCGATGCAAGCGGATCGTCGACCACCAGTTCGGTTCCCTTGAATTCGAATTTCTCAAGGTCATCCGATACGCCCATCACCCGCGAAAATTCATCCTTCGGCGCGTCGTAGTGGCATACCCAGCCGGCTTCGGCTGCGACAGCCGGTGACGAGACAAGAACGGCAATGGCCGCGATCAGGAATTTCATCCGGGTGGACCCAATTGTCGCGAGCCTCTAAATGACCTGCGCCGTATCTCGTGTATGTAAGGTTAGGTGAAATTTAAAGGTGGCGTGGCGACCAAGTCTTTAAGTTCGTCAAGGCTGAACTTAAAGTAATTTGGAAGCTTAACGTCTTTCATGTCTCCGAAGGTGTTGAGCGTAATTTGCCGCCAATCTTGGAGCCTATTGAAGGCGACCGCATAAAGGTGAACACCTAGGGTGGTGGCGCCAGCCATGCAATAAGGAAGCATTTTGGCTACAGCGAGTGGGGTAGCTTGCGCCTGATATTCGCTAATTAGACCTTGGCGGAACAAAACTTCAAAGTCTCGATCAACAGAGACGCCAAGAAGAGATAGCTCGACGGTCGATAAAAATATCTTTTGTTGTTGAGATTCGGCGCTCTGGCCCATATTCACGCCCGCCTTTGCGGGGTCTGACGACAGGAGAATATTTAGCGTGTGGTATATATAGTAATGTAGTTTTAGCTGTGATGAAGAGAGGGATTTTATGATTTCCAGGTAGAAAATTGCGCTGTCATCTTTTCCGTCGTGACTGCGGGAAGAGGCTAAGACTCCTCCAAAATACTCTGCACATATTTCGTCGTCTGTAAATGATCCGCTTCTGAATACGTCAGCCGTAATGCGTAGATTGGTCCGTCCGCCATCTTCGAGATTGGGGGTCTTGCGTGTAGCGGCTGCAAGAATTCGGTCGCGCCCTGCGGCGTACGCCTTTGCCAAATCCTCGCCGAACGCATCGAGCGTCGGACCGAGCATCTTTCTGAAGGCCCATTCGCCGGGGACCGCTATTGAATGGGTCTTTTCGTCTTCGCTCATGGTCGCTTAGCTGAACTTCAGGTGGAACCGCGAGGTTCAATAGCACGGTAAGGTCGCGCTACAGAATGGCGCCACTTAGCGCGATCTCCTCATCCACTTTAAGAGCATTGCAAAAGCATTACAAAAAGTGGCCGATTCCGACCTCCTGTAGACAGTCTGACTGCCACGGGAGGTGCCAGAAAATACACATGAATTATCGATAATTGATTTTTTGAGTGGTAGGCCGGAAGCGGCCCCCACCCGGCCTACCATTTACTTTGAGACGCAGCAGCGACGCCAGCACCTGGTCGGTCGCCCGTCTCATATGGTCGACCCAGTGAAGTCGTGTGGGAAGGATCACTCAGGGTCGCGCTAAACAATCACCTTAAACGGGAAATGGGTTGACCCACTCACTACCCTGCACCGTACTGGCGCGGGACTTGGGGGTGGCTGATGGCTATTTTTTCCGGTGAGAAGTGGTTCAGCGTCGATATGAGCGACCTGGGCTTTCCCGCAATGCGGGCCGGCACGGTCGACTTCTACGGCGACGACTTTATCCGATACAGGACCGGGGCCAATGGCGCCGACCAGGATCTTATGCATGGGCAGTTCGTCTTCGACGTCGCCCGCCGGCTGGCCAGCGGCCAGATGGACAATTTTGAGGCTTGGCTGAGCGGCTACAAGCACTACGAGATCGCCGGCTTCTCGATCTCGGCCACCGCGTTCGTGAAGGACCCGCAAGGGGCGTTGTCGGTCATGCTGGCCGGGAACGACACGGTCACCGGGAGCCCGTTCGACGACGTGCTGCTGGGCTTCGAGGGCAATGACCTGATCAAGGGCGTGGCCGGCTTCGATACGATCGACGGCGGCGGCGGTGACGATACCATCCTGGTGGGCTTGGCTCCGTTGGAGCAGCACCTCCTGCGCGGCGGCGCTGGCAACGACCAGATGACCGGCGGCTCCGCCTTCGACGACATGAACGGCAACACGGGGAACGACACGCTCCACGGCCTGGATGGCGCCGACTGGGTCGTGGGCGGCCAGGACCATGACGCCCTGTTCGGCGAGAACGGAAACGACATCGTCTACGGCAACCTCGGCAACGACACGGCCGACGGTGGAGCGGGCAACGACCTCGTTCGCGGCGGCCAGGGGAACGATAGCCTCGTCGGCGGTGCAGGGAACGACTGGCTGTCCGGGGATCGGGGCGACGACACGGTCAGCGGCGGCTCGGGCGCCGATGTGTTCCACACGTTCTCCGGCGCAGGAATCGACCGGGTGCTCGACTTCAACTACGCGGAGGGCGATCGGGTGCAGTTCGATCCTCCGACCGATCCGACGACGGTCTATTCGGTCTCGCAGTCCGGCGCCGACGTCGTGATCACCTTTACAGAGCAGGTCAACGGCGAGGCCGTTGTGACGGCCGTGACGACGCTCGTGGGCGTTTCACTTGCGAGCCTGCCGTCCGACTGGATTTTCGGGGCCTGAACGTCCGGCGGCGGGTGACGCGAGCCCGCCGCCTCCACCCGGCAGGCGCCCATCGAGACCACCGGCTGAAGCCATACGCCCAGTTCAGGCCCTGAGCCTCACGAATCTCCCCCAAGCTTGCGCCGAAGGCGCGTGTGCTGGTCGAGGAAGTCCTTGGTGAAGGCGAGTGAGCTGTAGGTCAGCCGTTCCACCTGGCGGGACTGGTCGGAGGGCAGGTCCGTGGCGAGCTCGATCGCCAGCAGCCCGGCCGCGACCGCTTCCCGAGGCTTCGAAGCCAGCCGGGCGCAGAAGTTCCAGACATCCTCTTCGAACGACTCGTCGGGATAGACGTCGTGCACCAGCCCCATGGTCAGGGCGCGCTCCGCCGGGACCGGTTCATTGGCCACGACCATCCAGCGCGCCCAATGGGGCCCGCATATGCGCGTCAGGCGGCTGACCCCGCCGGACAGCGGCAGCATCGCGAACGCCATCTCCGGGAAGGAATAGGACGCGCTCCTGGCGGCGAGCCGAAAGTCGCACGAGAGCGACATCTCCAGGCCTCCGCCGACGCAGGTGGCGTGGTGGGCCACGACGATCGGCTTTTCGACCCGCTCCATCTCCTCGTAGAGCGCGTGCATCCCGTTCCCCATGGGCACGCGCATGAACGCCCGAACGGCCGCCGGGCTGTCGCTCGGCGAGGCGGTCCCGTTCCTGTCCTGGACCTGGTCCACGCCGGCGCAGAAGTATCGGCCCGTCGCCCGGATCAGCATCACCCTGAGGTCGTCGCGATCGCGCAGGTCGTTCACGGCCGCGCGGATGATCCCGAACATTTCGTTGGTGAGGGCGTTGAGCTTCGCCGGGCGGTTCAGCACCAGTTCGAGAACGCCCTCGCGTTCGGATCGCAGGACGACAGGTTCAGTCATGGCGGTTCGCTCCCATGTGTCGATTGTGCTCGCGCGCCGTCGCCGCGAGGCGTCGCGTCGCCGAGCCCTGGCAGTAACGCACGGTCTTTGTCGGCGGAGCCAGAGCTAAGAGGCGGCCTCCATCTGCGGCGGGTCGCGCCGCCGCCATCCGTCGTTGACCGCATCGCGCACGGCGCCTAGCGTCGAGGGAACCAGGATACGAAGGAGGAATGGCGGGTGAAGCGCGTCTATTACGGCTGGTATGTCGTGGCCATGTCGGTGCTGGTGTTGATGCTGTTGATCGGCACCACCTTCACGGCGTTCGGCCTGTTCGTGGTGCCCGTTTCGACCGAGCTGGGCCTGTCCCGCGCGGACATGAACACCGCGCTCATCCTCTTGAATATCGGCAACGCTGCAGTGGCGCCCTTCATCGGGCGCATGCTTGACCGCTTTCCGGTTCAACGGATCATGATCGTCTCGGCCCTGCTTATGGGCGCGTGCCTCGTCACGCTCGGGCTCTCGCGGTCCCTGTGGCTGAGCGCGTTCGTCATGGCGCTGCCGCTGGCGATCGCGCTGACGGGGTCTGGAACCATGACCGCAACCGTACTGGTCGCGCGCTGGTTCACGGTGCAGCGCGGCCGGGCCATGGCTTTGGCGGTGATCGGCATGTCGTTGGCCGGGATTATCGTGACCCCTGCCGTAGGGGTCCTCATTCAGGCCGAGGGCTGGCGCACCGCCCTGATCACCTCAGGCGTCGTGGTTACAGTCCTTCTGCTGCTGGCGGCGTTGATGGTGCGCGACCGGCCTGGCCCGGGGGACGTGGAGAGCGCAACGGGCGCCCCGCAGCCGGTTGCTCCGACGGCTCAAGCCCTGGGCGAGCCGGAGAAGGTGGGCGCCCTGCTGCGCATGCCGCAGTTCTGGACGATCGCCTTGGGCGCCGCCTTCGCTATGGCGATCGGCCAGGCCCTTTCGATAACCCTGGTCCCCCTCGCGCTCGGCGCAGGGTTCACCCTGGTGAAGGCAACAGGCCTGGTCTCGGCGGCGGCTGGCGGCGGGATCAGCGGCAAACTCCTGCTGGCGGTGGTCGCCGATCGGCTGGACCGGGTCGCTCTGCTTGTCGGCATATTCCTCCTGCTGGCGGCGGTGAACGGAGCCTTGCTGTTCAGCAAAGGGTATTTCCCGATGTTGGGTTGCGCCGTTGTCATGGGCGTGATGTCCGGGGCGTTGATGCCCATCTTCTACGCCTTGTTGGCGGACCGATTCGGGCCGGCCTCATTCGGCACGGTGCGTGGACTGATGTTGCCGATTGTGGCGGTGGTGAGCGCCATGACGGTCCGGTTCGCCGGCGAGGTCTACGACCGAACCGGCGACTACGACCTGATGTTCTGCACCTTCATCGTGGGCCTGATGCTGGCGTCGGCGTTCATGTTCTCCACGCGGTTCTTCCGGCCGCCCGTCCTGTCGCCGTTCCGCGCGGCGAAGGCGTAGAGGTCGGGGCATGAACGACGCTTCAGAGTACGTTCCGCCCAGGGTCTGGACCTGGGACCGGGAGCGAGAAACGGCGGGGGTGGCCAAGCTCAACCGCCCCATCGCCGGGGCGACGCACGAGGCTGAGCTGCCCGTTGGCCGTCACCCGCTGCAGCTCTATTCCCTGGCCACCCCGAACGGCCAGAAGGTGACGATCCTGCTGGAGGAGCTCCTGGCGCTGGGCGTCACCGGGGCCGAGTACGACGCCTGGCTGATCCGCATCAACGAGGGCGCCCATTTCGGCAGCGGCTTCGTCGCCGCCAACCCCAACTCCAAGATCCCCGCCCTGGTGGACCGCAGCGGCCCGGAGCCCATCCGGGTGTTCGAGTCCGGGGCGATCCTGCTCTATCTGGCCGACAAGTTCGGAGCCTTCATCCCGCCCGAGGGGGCAGGGCGCGCCGAATGCCTGTCGTGGCTGTTCTGGCAGATGGCCTCGACCCCCTATCTGGGCGGCGGTTTCGGTCACTTCTACGCCTACGCCCCGACCAAGATCGAATACGCCATCGACCGCTTCGCCATGGAGGTGAAGCGCCAGCTCGACGTCCTCGACCGGCGCCTGGCCGAGAGCGAGTATCTGGCGGGCGAGGCCTTCACCATCGCCGACATGGCCGTCTGGCCCTGGTACGGCGGCCTGGCCAGGGGCCTGCACTATGGCGGCGGCGAATTCCTGGACGTCGGGTCCTATACGAACCTGCAGCGCTGGACCAAGGCGATCGGCGAGCGCCCCGCCGTGCGGCGCGGGATCATCGTCAACCGCAGCTGGGGCGATCCCGGGACCTTCCTGACCGAGCGCCACGACGCGGCCGACTTCGACTTCAAGACCGAGGACTAAGCCCTGCGCCTCTGACCGGGCCCGCCCAAGGCCCAGCTTTTGACGGTGTGCGGTGAGAAAATCTTCATAGCCCAGCGATCTAATGGGAATTAGATCGTCCTCAAGCCCGGCCGGTTTGCGCAGCGAACCGCGCCCGGGCGCGTTTTGCCTGCAACAAAGGCCAGCCCGAAAGCCGCAATGACCGCCGTCCCGCCTGAAATCATTGCGGAAGCCCCCTTGCGCGCCATCCCTGCGCCCCGCCGGCCGTTGATCCGCCGGCGCTCGGCGATTCCAGGTTTCGCCCTGACGCTCGGGGTGACGATCACGATCCTGTCGTGCGTCGTCCTGATCCCGCTGGCGGCGGTGGTGCTGCGTGCCGCCGGCCAGAGCCCGGCCGACTTTATCGCCGCCGCCTTCTCCGAGCGGGCGCTGGCCGCCTATCGGCTGTCGTTCGGCGGCGCCATGCTGGCCGCCTTGATCAATGGCGTGTTCGGACTGCCGACAGCCTGGGCGCTCGTCCGCTACGACTTCCCGGGCAAGGCGGTGGTCAACGCCCTCATCGACCTGCCGTTCGCCCTGCCGACCGCCGTCGCCGGCATCGCCCTGGCCTCGCTCTACGCTGAGCAGGGTTGGATCGGGTCGCTCATTCCGTTGAAGGTGGCCTACACGCCCCTCGGCGTGATCGTCGCCCTGACCTTCATCGGCCTTCCTTTCGTGGTCCGGACCCTGGAGCCGATCATCCACGACCTGCAGAAGGATGTGGAAGAGGCCGCCGCAAGCCTTGGAGCGCGGCGGTTCGACACGGCGACGCGGGTGATCCTTCCGGCCTTGGCGCCCGCCTGGATGACCGGCTTCGCGCTCGCCTTCGCGCGGGGCGTCGGCGAGTACGGCTCGGTGATCTTCATCGCCGGCAACATGCCCTACAAGTCGGAGATCGCTCCGCTGCTGATCATCATCAGCCTCGAGGAATACAACTATGCCGGCGCGGCGGCGATCGCCGTCGTCATGCTGGCGGTCTCCTTCTTCCTGATGTTCACGATCAACGCCATCCAGGCCTGGGCGAGGCGCTTCGCATGACCGCCCGCCTTCGCCACGCCACGGAAGACCCGTTCTGGGTCAAGGTCCTGGTCCTGACCTCGGTGTTCGCGTTCCTGGCGCTGATCCTGGTGCTGCCGGTGGTCGCGGTTTTCGCCGAGGCGCTGCGCAAGGGGATTGGTGCGGCGATCGTCGCGATCGAGTCGCCCGACACCATCGCGGCCATTCAGCTCAGCCTGCTCACCGCAGCCATCGCCGTTCCGTTCAACGCCGCCTTCGGCATCTGCGCGGCCTGGGCGATCGCCAAGCACAATTTCCGGTTCAAGAGCTTCCTGATCACCCTGATCGACATACCCTTCTCGGTCTCGCCGGTGGTCTCGGGCCTGATCTACGTGCTGGTGTTCGGCCTGCAGGGCTGGTTTGGCTCCTGGCTGATCGACCACGACATCAAGATCATCTTCGCCACGCCCGGCATCGTGCTGGCGACTATCTTCGTCACCTTCCCCTTTGTGGCCCGCGAGCTGATCCCGCTCATGCAGGAGCAGGGGGTGGATGAGGAGGAGGCGGCGATCTCGCTCGGCGCCTCGGGCTTGCGCACCTTCTGGAGCGTGACGGCGCCGAACATCCGCTGGGGCCTGCTCTACGGGATCCTGCTCTGCAACGCCCGGGCGATGGGCGAATTCGGCGCGGTCTCGGTGGTCTCCGGCCACATCCGCGGCCTGACCAACACCATGCCGCTGCATGTCGAGATCCTCTACAACGAGTACAACTTCGTGGCCGCCTTCGCGGTCGCCGCCCTCCTGTGTCTCCTCGCGCTCGTCACCCTGGCGGTGAAGACCCTGCTCGAGACCTTGCAGCCGCGGTCTTCCCCGGCCCGCCACTGACCCGGACCAAGCCCCAATGATCACGGCTCGCGACATCAAGAAGCGGTTCGGCCGCTATCCGGCGCTCAACGGCGTCAGCATCGACATCCAGCAGGGCGAACTGCTGGCCCTGCTCGGGCCGTCGGGCTCCGGCAAGACGACCCTGCTGCGGGTCATCGCCGGCCTGGAGTTCCCCGAACAGGGCCAGATCCTGTTCGACGACGTGGACATGACCTTCGCCGGCGCCTCGTCGCGCGGGGTGGGTTTTGTCTTCCAGCAGTACGCCCTGTTTCGGCACATGACTGTGGCGCGCAACATCGCCTTCGGCCTGGACGTGCGCCGGGGCAAGGACAAGCCGGCCAAGGCCGAGATCGCCAGGCGGGTGGAGGAATTGCTGAACCTGGTGGAGCTGGAAGGGCTCGGCAAACGCTTTCCGAACCAGCTTTCCGGGGGCCAGCGGCAGCGGGTGGCGCTCGCCCGGGCGCTGGCGGTGGGGCCGCAGCTGCTGCTGCTGGACGAGCCGTTCGGGGCCCTTGACGCCACGGTCCGCAAGTCGCTCCGCAAGGAGCTTCGCCGCATCCATGACGCCACCGGGGTCACCACCATCTTCGTCACCCACGACCAGGAAGAGGCGCTGGAGCTGGCCGACCGGGTGGCGATCCTGAACCTCGGCGAGATCGAGCAGGTGGGCGCGCCCCAGGAGGTGCATGACGCGCCGGCGAGCGCCTTCGTCTGCGGTTTCGTCGGCGCCGCGAACCGCTTCGAAGGCGTGGTCCAGGGCGGGCGGTTCGAGGCCCGCGACGTGATCCTGCCCGCGGCCGGCGTGCCGGACGGGGCGGCGGTCGCTTTCCTGCGTCCCCACGAGGTGGCGATCGGGGAGGGCGGCTTCGAGGCGACGGTGCGGCGCGTCACGGCCCAGGGCCCGGTCCTGCAGGTCGATGCGGTCACCCCCGGCGGCCAGCCGATCGAAGCGGCCTTCGCGCGCCAGGGCTCGGAAGGACTGAGGGCCGGCGCGCAACTGAAGCTCTCGGCCCTGAAGGCGCACGTCTACGCGGCCTGAGGACAGCAGGCAGCCCTGCATCCCTCATTGACCGCAAGACAGGCGCTAACTAGCGTCCACCCAAAGAGGTATCTCAAATGGGCGGGAGCGTGAGGAAAGTCTATTTCGGCTGGTGGATGGTCGTGCTCACGGGGCTCGTCCTGACCCTGGCGTTCGGGGCCACCTACACGACGTTCGGCCTGTTCGTGACCCCCGTCGCGGCGGAGTTCGGCCTGTCGCGGGCCGACACGAACACCGCCGTCATCCTCCTCACCATCGGGACCGCCCTGGTCGCGCCCGGCCTCGGCCGGCTGCTGGACCGTTTCCCGGCCCGTCCGATCATGATCGGCTCGGCGATCCTGTTCGGCGGCTCCCTGGCGGCCCTGGGGCTGTCGCGGTCCCTGTGGCTCGATGCGGTGATCCTCGCCGTGCTCTTGCCGATCGGCCTGCTCGGGTCGGGAAGCATGACGATGATGGTGCTCCTGGCGCGATGGTTCACGCGCCAGCGCGGGCGCGCCATCGCGCTGGCCTCCCTCGGATTGCCGTTCGGCAGCATCCTGGTGGCCCCGGTGGTGGGCGCGCTGATAACGGCGGTGGGCTGGCGCCTGGCGCTCGTCGCCACCGGCGGTGCAAGCCTGCTGTTGCTGCTGGCCGTCGCCTTCATCGTGCGTGACCGACCTGGTCCAGGCGAGGTCGAGGGCGGCGCCCCGACGCAATCCCCAGGCTCTACGGCCGACGCGCCGATTGGGAAGCCGGCCAAGGTGGGCGTCCTGCTCGGTAAGCCGCAGCTCTGGACGATCGGCCTGAGCGCCGCGACCGCCATGGGCACGTGCCAGGCCCTTACCATCAGCTTCGCGCCGTTGGCCCTGTCCAACGGGCTGTCGCTGGTTCAGGCGGCGAGCCTGATCTCGGTGATGGGCGGCGGGGCGACCGCCGGCATGTTGCTGCTGGCGGCGATCGCCGACCGGCTGAACCGGGTGGACCTTCTCACAGGCGTGTTCCTGTTCATCGCGGTGCTGAACGCAGCGCTCGTCGTCAGCACGAGCTTCCCCGCGTTGATGGCCTGCGGCGTCCTGGTGGGGCTGCTGAGCGGGGCGGTCACGCCGGTCTTCTTCGCCCTGCTCGCCGATCGCTTCGGTGTGGCCTCGTTCGGCACCGTCAGAGGCTTGGTGGCGCCTGTGACCTCCGTTGTCGGCGCCGTGGCCGTCCGGTTCGCCGGCGAAGTGTTCGACCACACGGGCGGTTACGTCGCCATGTTCTACGCCTTCACGGTCGTCATGCTGCTGGCCGCGGCGGCCATGTTCGTGACCCGGTTCGTCGGGCGGGCGGCGCCGACGAACGCGCCGCTTCCCACTCCCAACTAGGGGCGAGACCTCCGCGCCTGCATCTCAAGCAGCGGTGGCGCGCTGCTATTGCTGCTGCTGGCCCTGCTGCTGCTGGCGCTGCTGGTCGAAGGTGAGGCCGCCGACCGGGCCGCGCCGGCGGCCATTGCGTCCCGAGACTGGATGCAGGGCCCGCAGGAACTCCGGTTCGGTCATCGCCGCACGGGCGCGGCGCACGGAGACGGCCACGGCGAGCTGGCTTTCGGAGTCGCCCTTGTAGACCCCGCGCGAGGGGGGCACGTCGTTGTAGTCGCGCCCGATGGCGGCGGCGATGTGGCGCTCGCCGACCTCGATGTTGTTGGTGGGGTCCAGGCCGATCCAGCGGGTCGACGGCAGGAAGACCTCGACCCAGGCGTGGGTGGCGTCGGGGTCGGACCGGTCGCCGTGCTTGCGGTCGTTGAAGAGATAGCCCGAGACGTAGCGCGCCGGCATGCCCCAGGACCGCAGCACCGCGATCATGATGTGGGCGAAGTCCTGGCAGACGCCCCGGCCTTCGGCCAGCGCCTCGTCGATTGTGCTCTCGGCGTCGGTGATCCCGGCCTCATAGCCGAAGGAGTCGTAGATGATCGTCGAGAGCTGCCGCACGGCGGTGAGCGGGTCGCGGGCCCGCAGGCTCTCCAGGTTCCGTTCGGCGATGAAGGCGCGCAGGCCGTCGGTCTCCACGGCGAAGCCATGCGGCCGCAGGAAATCGAAATTCTCACCGCGGACGAAGTCGCTGCGCAGGCGGTCCCATTCGCCCATGTCCAGGGCTTCGGGCAGCGGCGGCGGCGCCTGGGTCTCGACCGCCGAGCGGGCGTGGATGGTGAGGCGCTCGTGCGGTTGCGGCACGTCGAAATGATAGACCGCGTTTCCGAAGACGTCGGGATAGGAGAACAGCTGGGCGGCCGGCTCGATCTCCAGTTCGAAGGACACCAGCCGCTGCCGGGCGCCCTTCTGCGGCTGCATCCAGACCTCCATCACGCTCTCGCGCACGGGCTCGACGTAGTGGAACTGGGTGACGTGGCGGACTTCGAGCAGCAAGGCGATCAGGTCTCCTCAGGCGGGAAGGCGCAGTTCGAGCGGGTAGGCCACATAGGTTTCGTAGAGCGCCCCGTGGATCGCCTGGCATTCGTCCAGGACATTGGCGAGGAAGGCGCTGGCGCCGGTCGCCTCGATCTCTTCCATATCGGCGTATTGCAGGCGCGCCCGCAGGCGTCCGGCCAGGCGGTCGGGGCTCGAATGGGCGCCGATCTCCGCATGGCGGCTGACCGCGGACAGGTGCTCCTCGATCCGCTGGGTGCAGAAGCGGATGGAGCGCGGGAACTCTTCGTCCAGCAGCAGGAACTCCAGGAGGTACTTGGGCTGGATGTCGGCGGTATAGACGCGAAGATAGGGCTCCAGGGCGCAGCTCATGCGCAGGGTGCTGGTCAAGGCGAAGTGGTCGCTGAGCGGGGTGGCGCGCGCTTCGCCGAAACAGACCTCCAGCAGCCGCCCGATCAGCTGGGCGCGCTCCAGATAGACGCCCAGAAGCAGGAACCGCCAGCCTTCGCCGTGGCTCATGGTGGCGTCGGCCGCGCCCTTGAAAAGGTGCAGGTCGGCGATCGCCTCGTTCAGGAAGCTCGACGAGCCGTTCGAGAATGACTGCGCCGCGCCGGGCCCCGTCATCCGCAGATAGAGCAGGTTGAGCCGCTCCCAGGTCTCGGTGGTGATCTGGTCGCGCACCTGGCGGGCGTTCTCACGGGCGCTGGCGAGCGCGGAGGTGATCGAGTCCTCGTTCTCTCCCCGGCCAAGGGTCAGGGCCAGCGCCGCCTCATAGGGATCGGCGATCTTGCCAGGGTCGGGATGGCCGGCGGCGGCCAGGGCGATCCGCGCCACCTGGTTGGCCGCCTCGGTCCGGTCCAGCGTGGCGTTGAGGAGCACGTCGCACAGGCGGCACATGTGCTCAGCCCGCTCGGCGTAGCGGCCGATCCAGTAGAGGCTGTCGGCCACGCGGGCGAGCATCATGGCCGGGGTCCCCGCGCTTCGCCGTCCAGGACCCAGGTGTCCTTCGATCCTCCGCCCTGGCTGGAATTCACCACCAGCGACCCGCGGCGCAACGCCACCCGGGTGAGGGCGCCGGGCGTGACGGTGATCTTGTCGCCGCAGAGGATGAATGGCCGCAGGTCGACGTGGCGTGGCTCGATGGTCGCGTCGACGAGGCAGGGCGCGGTGGAGAGCTGGATGGTCGGCTGGGCGATGTAGTTCTCCGGGTCGGCCTTGAGGGCGTCGGCGAACTCGTCCTGCTGGGCCTTGGAGGAGTGCGGGCCAACCAGCATGCCGTAACCGCCGGAAGCGCCCACCGCCTTGACGACGAACTTGTCGAGATTGACCAGGACGTGGCTGAGCTGAGCCGGCTCGCGGCAGAGGAAGGTCTCGATATTGGGCAGGATCGCGTCCTCGCCGAGGTAGTAGTTGATGATCTGCGGGACGTAGGCGTAGACGGCCTTGTCGTCGGCGACCCCGGTGCCCGGGGCGTTGCAGATCACCACATTGCCGGCCCGGTAGGCGTTGAACAGGCCGGCCACCCCGAGCCCGGAGTCGCGCCGGAAGGTGAGGGGGTCGATGAAGTCGTCGTCCACCCGCCGATAGATGACGTCGATGCGCTTCAGGCCCGTGGTGGTGCGCATGTAGACGAAGTTCTCGTGCACCACGAGGTCGCGGCCCTCGACCAGGGGCACGCCCATGAGCCGGGCCAGGTAGGCGTGCTCGAAATAGGCGGAGTTGTAGACGCCGGGTGTCAGCACCACGACCTGGGGATTGGGCCGCCAGTCGGCCGCCATGCTCTTCAGAGTCGACAGCAGCAGGTCCGGATAGCGGTCGACGGCCCGCACGCCCGCGCCGCGGAATGTGCCCGGGAACACCCGCTTGGACGCCTCGCGGTTGGCGAGCATGTAGGAGACGCCCGAGGGGACGCGGAGGTTGTCTTCGAGCACCGCGAACGAGCCGTCCGGCTGGCGGATCAGGTCCGAGCCGCAGACATTGGCGTAGGCCGCATGCGGCACGAACAGGTTCTGCATCTCCCGCCGGTAGGAGGGCGCGTTCAGCACCAGCTCGCGGGGGATGACGCCGTCCATCAGGATCTGCTGCTCGCCGTAGATGTCGGCGAGGAACATGTTCAGGGCCTGCAGGCGTTGGCTCAGGCCGGCCTCGATCTTCGACCATTCGTCCGCGGGGATGATCCGCGGCAACAGGTCGGTGGGGATGATCCGCTCGGTGGTGCTCTCGGCGCCATAGACGGTGAAGGTGATGCCCTGCAGCAGGAAAAAGCGTTCCAGGGTGCGCTGGCGCTCGGCCAGCTGGGCCGGCGAGAGGGTCGAGATTCGGGTCTCCAGCGCCGCGTAATGCGGGCGCACGGCGCCGTCCTGGGACCGCATCTCGTCGTATGGCTGGACCGACGAGATGGGCGGCAATCCGGGTTGATTAAGGCTGGACGCCGTCGCCACTCCCAACTCCACGCAAGCTTCCTTCCAAGGCGGCTGCCAAGGGGAGCATAGGGAGGGGCGCGCCTGCTCGGGCCGCATTTCCTCCAGATGCGCCACGATCCCCCGCTCTGCCTATCATTTGGGCGCCGATCCGCTCGCGAGGAAAGCGGCTTGACCGTGAAACGGTTCCGCTCCGGCCGCGCACGGGTCGACAAGGCCGTTCAAGGGCCGTTCAGGGGCGGGGTGACAGGGTCCGGCCGCGCAGCTAGACACATGCCCGGGGGCGGCAGGGATTCAGGCGTGGGACGTTCCGTCTTCGCAATCGTCGCTGCGGCGGCCCTCTGCGCCACCGTGGCCGCGCCGGCGCGGGCTGATGCGCCCCGCGCGGCCGTGGAAGGCAAGCTCGACCCCGCCCTGCGTGAGGAGATCGCCCGCGCCGTCGGCGTGACCGATCGGCCGGTGCTCAATCGATTCGAGGCCCGGCGGCGGGCGCGCGAGGCGGCCGAGGACGCGGTCGCGGTGCTGCGGTCCGAGGGCTATTACGCCTACGACGTGACGCCGGACGTGGGCGAAGGCGATTCCGCCGCGCCCCTGGTCCGTGTCACGCCTGGCCCCCGTTTCCTTTTCGGCGACCCGGAGCTCGCCTGGACCGGCGATCCCCCCAGGCCCGAGGTCCAGGCCGCAGCGATCAAGGCGATCGCGCTCAAGCCGGGGACGCCGGGGCGGGCGGTCGACGTCCTGGCCGCCGAAGGCCGCGCCGTCTCGACGGTCCAGAAGCGGGGATACGCCGACGCGGCGGCCGACACGCGGGAGGTCGTGGTCGATCACGCCGATCACACGGTGCGCCCGACCTTCCGGATCGCGGCCGGTGAACTGGTGCGGCTGGACGGCCTGGACCTGGCCTTGCAGGGGCGGACCTCGCCGAGGTGGGTGCGCGCGCTCGCGCCGTGGCGTTCCGGCGACGTCTACGATCCGGAAGACGTGGCCGAGCTGGAGCGGCGGCTGCTCGATGTCGGCGTCTATGACTCGGTCACCGTGGCGCTCGCGCCCAAGGACAAGACCACCCCCGAGGGCCTGCGCCCGGTGGTGGTGAGCCTGGCCGACCGCAAGCCGCACACTATCGAGGGCGGCGCCAGCTACGCCACCACGGAAGGCCTCGGCCTGGACGCCCGCTGGACCGTCTACAACCGGTTCGGGCGGGCGGACACCCTGGCGCTCTCGGGGCGGCTCTCGGACCTGGACAGCCGCCTGGCCGCGGACCTGTCCCTGCCGCACTGGCGACGGCCGCAGCAGACCCTGAAACTGGGGACCGCGATCTACCGCACCCGCACCGACGCCTATGACGAGACCGGCGCCGGCGTGAGCGCCGACGTGACCCGGCGCTACGGCAAGACCTCTTACGTCACGGTGGGCGCCTCGGCCGACGTCAGCCGCAACGACGAGTTGCGGCCGGAGACGCTCTCCAAGCTGGGCCGCGACATCGTCACCCTCGCGCTGCTGGCCGACCTGGCCCTGGACCGGTCCGATGATCCGCTGGATCCCCGCCGCGGCTGGCGGGTCGGTGCGCGGGCCGAACCCACCTATCTGGTCGGGCGCAGCCTCTCCCTGCCGTATCTGAAGCTGGTCGGGCAGGGATCCTACTACCAGCCCCTCGACCGCGACCGCCGGACCGTGGTGGCGGCGCGGGCGCGGGTGGGCCTCATCCTGGGCGGCACGATCCCGGAGGTCCCGGCCTCACGGCGCTTCTACGCCGGCGGCGGCGGCTCGGTTCGCGGCTACGGCTATCAGGAGGTCGGACCCCGGCTTTCCGACAACACGCCGCAGGGCGGGCTGTCGCTGCTGGAGACCTCCCTTGAGCTGCGTCGCAAGCTCACCCAGCGCTGGGGCGTCGTCGCCTTCGTGGACGCCGGCGCGGTGGGCACGGGCCGGATCCCGAATGGATCGGATCTCAGCGTCGGGGCGGGACTTGGCGTACGCTATGATCTGGGCTTCGGCCCGTTCCGTATCGATGTCGGCGTGCCCCTGGACCGGCGCCAGGGGGACGCCAAGTTCCAGGTCTATATCAGTATCGGGCAGAGCTTTTGACGGACCCCGTGCAAGACGAAGCCCCGGCCGAGACAACACGGCGGCGCGCGAACCTGCCGAAGGCGGTCGTGGCGGCGTGCCTCGGTCTCCTGGTGGTGATCGCCGCGCTGCTGGCCACGACCCGGTACGGCGTGCTCCTGCCGCAGGCGCGGCTGATGCTGGAGGCCCGGGCCCAGGGCCTGAAGATCGGCCGGATGGGGCGACTTCATATCGAGGGCCTTGGTGGGGACGTCTGGCGTGACCTGACGGTGCGCCGACTGACCATCACCGACGAGAAGGGTGTCTGGCTGGAGGCGCGCGACCTGCACCTGGTCTGGCGCTACGCCGCGCTCCTGGGGCGGCGTTTCGACGCCGATCTGGTCACGGCTCAGGAAGTCCGCGTCCTGCGCCGGCCGACCCTGACGCCCAAGGGCCCCAAAAGCGCCGGCATGCCGGTCTCGTTCCAGATCGACAGGCTCCAGACGCGCCTGGAGATGGCGCCCGCGTTCAGCTACCGGCGCGGGGACTATGACGTAGGGGCCCAGCTCACGATCGAGCGATCCGGCCGGCGTTCCGGCCAGCTGGCCGCCGCGAGCCGCATGCATCCCGGCGATCGCCTCGACCTGCGCTTCGACCTGGGCGACCGACGGCCGATCCTGATCGCCGCGACGGCCAATGAGGCGCAGGGCGGGGCTCTGGCCGGCGCCTTGGGGCTGCCGGCCGACCAGGCGTTCCGACTCAAGCTCGACGCCACGGGCACGACGTCCCAGGGCCGCTTCGAGGCCGAGACCTTTTCCGGCGCCCGCCGCCCGCTCTGGGCCAAGGGCGGCTGGACGCCCTCCGGGGGCCAGGCGGCGGGTCGGCTGGACCTGACCGCCTCGCAGCTCACCGCCGACGCCGCCCGGCGGCTCGGTCCGACGGTGATCTTCGTCGGCGCCGGGCGAAAGGCGAACACCGGGCTCTTCGCCCTGGAGGCGCGCGCCCATACCGCAAACCTCAATGCGACGGCGAAGGGCCTCGGCGACGTGGGCAAGCGGCGGGCGGGGCCACAGGGAATCCTGATCGAGGCCTCGGCCGGCGATCTTTCGAAGGTGGCGGGCGGGCCGGCCAAGGGGCCGGCGCGCCTCGCGGGGCGGCTTTACGGCGACGGCACGGCCTGGCGCCTGCGGGGCGAGGCTGCGGCGACGAAGCTCGCGCTCGGCGGTTACCGCCTCGAGCGGATCTCCGGTCCGGTGGAGCTGACGCACAAGAACAAGGCCTTCGACCTCACCGCGACCCTGCAGGGCGCCGGGGGCGCTGGGAGCGGCTATGCGGCGGCGATCCTGGGCGGCGCGCCCCGGGCCAGGCTCAACGGCTCGCGCCTGGCCGACGGGCGGCTGCTGGTCCGTAGCCTCGACGTGCTCGGCCGCGGCCTAAAGGTCGAGGCGACCGGCGGGCGCAGCGTGCTCGGCGGCCTGAACTTTCACGGCGAGGCTGAACTCTCCAACCTCGCCGCCGCGCGGCCCGGCGCGTCCGGCGTGGTCGCGGCCAAGTGGTCGGCGGCGCAGACGGGGAAGGACCGACCCTGGGAGTTCACGGTGGACGCGCAGGGCCAGCGCTTCGCGGCCGGCATGGCCGAGCTCGACCGCCTGCTGGGCGGCGCGCCGCGTCTGACGGCAAAGGCGAGCCTGGATCACGGCAAGGTTTCGGTGGCGCAGGCCGAGCTCAAGGGCGCCCAGGCGCAGGTGCAGACGGCGGGCGTAGTGGGGCCGGCAGGCGTCCTTGGCCTGAAGCTTGACTGGACCGCCAACGGCCCGTTCCGTGCCGGCCCGGTGGAGATCACCGGCAAGGCCAAGGGCTCCGGCGCGGTGACGGGCGTCGTGAGCGCGCCCCGGGCCGATCTCCTGGCCGACTTCGACGCCGTCGACCTGCCGCGCGCGCCGCTTCGCAATGCGCATGTCACCTTGAGCTTCGTGCGTCTTCCGGACGGGTCCAGCGGCCTGGTCACCCTGGCGGCCGACAGCCAGTATGGTCCTGCCCACGCCAAGTCCGCCTTCCGCTTTCCGCAGGGCGGCGTCGATCTCACGGACCTGGCCGTGGACGTGGCGGGGGTGAAGGCGACCGGCTCCTTCGCCCTGCGCCAGCGCGCGCCGTCGGCCGCGGACCTGAACGTCTCCATCGGCGCCGGCGCGTTCCTGGCGAGCGGCCAGATCGCCGGCGCCGTCAAGATCGTCGACGCGCCAGGGGGCGCGCGCGCCAGCCTCGACCTTCGTGCGGACAAGGCCATGCTGCCAGGCGGCGGGGTCGCGATCCGCGCGGGGCGAATCTCCGCCGAGGGGCCGCTGGCGCGCTTGCCCTATCAGCTCAAGCTCGCCGGAGCCCTGCGCAATGGGCCTTGGACGCTGGACGGCGCCGGCGTCCTCGCCTCGGAGAACCCGGGCTATCTGTTGACCTTCGAGGGCGCTGGGCAGGCGGGGGGGCGGGCCCTGCGCACCACCGAGGCGGCGGCCTTCCGGTTCGGCGGTCCGGCGCAGACGGCACGGTTGCGTGTGGCCTCCACCGACGGCGGGCGCATAAACCTGGACAGCCGGCTCGCCGACGGCGCCGCCGACATCCACGCCCAGGTGGCCAAGCTGGGTCTCGGTTGGGTCGATGGCGACCTGGCCGGCGACGTGGACGCCGTCCTGGCGCTCCAGGGGCGCGGCGGCGCGCTGAGCGGCACGATGGAGGCGCACGTGCAGGGCGCCCGGGCGCGCGGCACGAACGCCACGACCGGCCTCGACGCGACGCTCAAGGCGCAGCTCGCAGGCGACACCCTGACCCTCGACGGCCAGGCGGCCTCCGGGGAGGGGCTGCGCGCCTCGGCCAAGCTGGCCTTGCCTGCCGCGGCCTCCGCCGCCCCGTTCCGCATCGCCATCGCCCGCACCCGGCCGATGAGCGGGAACTTCTTCGCAGAGGGCGAGATCAAGCCGCTGTGGGACCTCCTGATCGGGGGCGAGCGCAGCCTCTCCGGCCGCGTGCGGACGGAGGGGACGCTCGCCGGAACCCTGGCTGATCCGCGGCCGACCGGCACGGCGGCGCTGGAAGGCGGCCGGTTCGATGACGGGGCGACGGGCCTGTCCTTGCGCGACGTCGTCCTGCGGGCGGGCCTGTCCAGTTCCGCGATCGACGTCACCCAGGCGACCGGCAGCGACGGGCGAGGCGGGACCTTGGGCGGCGCCGGACGGATCAGCCTGCTGCGGGACGGCGTGAGCAGCTTCCGCTTGGATCTCAAGGGCTTCCGGCTGATCGACAACGAACAGGCCACCGCCTCGGCGACCGGCCAGGCGACGATCGACCGGACGGCGGACGGCAAGGTGCGGCTTTCCGGCGCCCTGGCGATCGACCGCGCCGACGTGGCGGCCGAGCCGCCCACGCCCACCGGGGTGGTGGCGATGGACGTGGTGGAACGCAACCGCCCGACCGATCTCGACGCACCCCTGCCGGCGCGTCCCCGGGCCGGGGTCGGCGGCTGGGCCCTGGACGTCACCTTGAAGGCGCCCCGTCGCATCTTCCTGCGCGGGCGCGGCCTTGATCTCGAACTCTCGCTCGACGCCCATGTGGGCGGCACCACGGCCCGGCCCCAGCTCACGGGCGTGGCGCGGGTGGTGCGCGGCGACTACGACTTCGCGGGCAAGCGGTTCATCTTCGACGATCGCGGGCGGGTCTATCTGTCGACCCGGCCCGAGGAGATCCGCCTGGATCTGTCCGCGACCCGCGACGATCCGTCGCTCACCGCCGTGGTGCAAATCCGGGGCACGGCCGCCGATCCGGACATCAAGCTCACCTCGACGCCGGTGCTGCCCAATGACGAGGTCCTGTCGCAGGTGCTGTTCGGCCGCTCGGCCTCGCAGCTCTCTTCGATGGAGGCCGCCCAGCTGGCGTCGGCCCTGTCGGCGCTCAGCGGCAATGGCGGTTTCGACGTGATGGGCAACCTTCGCAACTTCGCGCGCCTGGACCGCCTCGCCCTGGGCGGCGATCAGGCCTCAGGCGTCACCGTATCCGGCGGAAAGTATCTGACGGAGAGCGTCTATCTCGAATTGACCGGCGGCGGGCGCGAAGGCCCGTCGGCCCAGGTGGAATGGCGCATCGGCCACAGCCTTTCGCTGCTATCGCGGCTGGCCGGCCAGCAGGACGCCAAGATCGCCTTCCGTTGGCGGCGGGATTATTGAGCGACAGGTCTCAGAAATCTGTGGCCGTCATCCCCGGTTGGAGCGCGTAGCGCGGAATACCGGGGATCCATGCCCACCGCGCCGGGCGCATAGCCTCGATCCGCGGTGTTCATGGGTCGTCGGAACAAATCCGACGATGACGTCCGGTGAGGGAGTCTAGTGGCTGATGCGCGGGCGCAGCTTGTATTCGCGGCCGTTGAAAGATTCGAAGATCAGCGAGGCCTGCGGGTGGGTCACCGGCTGGTTGGTCTCGTCGGGCAGCAGGTTCTGCTCGGAGACATAGGCCACGTAGCTCGACTCCTCGTTTTCCGCCAGGAGGTGGTAGAAGGGCTGGTCCTTACGCGGCCTCACGTCCTCGGGAATCGATAGCCACCACTCCTCGCTGTTCGCGAACTGCGGGTCGACGTCGAAGATCACCCCGCGAATGGCGTAGACGCGGTGCCGCACCAGTTGCCCGATGGCGAACTTGGCTACGATGACGTCGGGCGCGGGAAAGATCGCCGCGGGAACGACGGACTCGAGGCCGGATTTTTCAAGGCGCTCGTTCATGGCAACCGAATCTAAACTCTAATTCCTGACCGATAGGTGAACGTAGCGTCCGAACGCGGACGTACAAGGCTACGCCTTCCAGCACGCGAACACTCGCGCTACAATCGCCTCTGAAACGAGGTTCGCGCCGCGCGAGCCTGCGAGGACGGAAAGTGTCCATGTCAGAGGCGCCGAGCGCGCCCGGCGCCCCGGCGCGGGGTATAGACCCGAATTCAGGCTCTGTGCCCTACTACGCCGCGTTGGATTTGGGCACCAATAATTGCCGCCTTCTGATCGCCACGCCCGCCGGGACGAGCTTTCGCGTCGTCGAGGCCTATTCGCGAATCGTGAGGCTGGGCGAGGGGCTTTCGCAGAGCGGGCGCCTTTCGGACGCGGCCATGGACCGGGCGCTGGCGGCCCTGAAGATCAGCGCCGAGAAGGTGCGCCGCCGCCGGGTGGTGCGCCTGCGCGCCATCGCCACCCAGGCCTGCCGCTCGGCGGAGAACGGCCAGGCCTTCATCGAGCGCGTGGCCGGCGAGACGGGCCTGCGGCTGCAGGTGATCTCGCCACGCGAGGAGGCCCAGCTCTCCGTGGCCGGTTGCCTCGGCCTGTTGGACTATGAAGCCGAGGCCGCCCTGGTGGTCGATGTGGGCGGCGGTTCCACCGAACTCTCCTGGGTGGAACTGGGGGAGGCGAGCAAGCCGCGCCGCGAGGGTGCGACGCCGCCGATTCGGGCGTGGCTGTCGGTGCCCATCGGCGTGGTGACCCTGGCTGAGCGGTTCCCGGAAGGGGAGACCGCCACGGAGGGCTGGTTCCGGCAGATGGTGGAGCACGTGAAGGCCGAGATCGCCGCGTTCCGCCGGGCCGACCCCATGCGGGACCTCTTCGAGGCCGACCGCGCCCATCTGGTGGGGACCTCCGGGGCGATCACCAGCCTGGCCGGCATGCACCTGGGGCTGCGCCGCTACGATCGCAGCCAGGTCGACGGCATCTGGATGACCCGCGGCCAGTGCGAGGCCGCCGCCTCGATGCTTTTGGGCCTCACCGCCCGCCAGCGGGCCGACCAACCCTGCATCGGGCCGGACCGCGCCGACCTGGTCTTGGCCGGGGCCGCGATCCTGCAGGCGGTGCAGGAGCTTTGGCCCTGTTCGCGGGTGCGGGTGGCCGACCGGGGCCTGCGCGAGGGCATCCTGATGTCGCTGATGAGCGAACGCGGCGGGACGCGCCGCCGGCGTCGGCGTGGACGACGGGCCGCCGCGGCGTGAGCGAGCCCCCCCGCAAGCGCATGGTCAAACCGCCGACCGGCGGCGGCGAAGGCGGCCGGCCGCAGCCGGCGCGCCTGAAGACGGCGAAGCTGCGCACGCCGTCGTCGCAGGCGTGGCTCGAGCGCCAGATCAACGACCCCTTCTCGGCCAAGGCCAGGGCCCATGGCTACCGCTCCAGGGCGGCCTACAAGCTCATCGAGATCGACGACAAGTTCCGGTTCCTGAAGCCTGGCGCGCGCGTCGTGGACCTAGGCCTGGCCCCCGGCGGCTGGACGCAGGTGGCGCTGGAGCGGAAGGTCGGGGCTGTGGTCGGCGTCGACCTGTTGCCCGTGGAGCCGATCCCGCCCGCCTTCATCCTGCAGATGGACTTCACCGACCCGGCCTGCGGGCCGCTGCTGATGGAGCGGCTGGGCGGGGCGCCCGACGTCGTGCTCTCGGACATGGCCCCCAACACGGTCGGCCACAAGCAGACCGACCACCTGCGCATCGTCAATCTGATCGAGGCTGCGGCCGAGTTCGCGATCGAGGTGCTGAAGCCGGGCGGCGTCTTCGTCGCCAAGGCCTTCCAGGGCGGGGAGGCGGAAGGGGTCAACACCCTGCTCAAGCGGCATTTCGCCAGCGTGCGCAACGTGAAGCCCAAGGCGAGCCGGGCGGAAAGCTCGGAGGTCTATCTGGTGGCGACGGGCTTCAAGGGCCGCGGCTGACGCCGTTCAGCTTCTCCAATCCAGAAGGCCGAGCTTGCACATCCACACGAGGGTGAGCTTGAGCGGGCCATGGAGCACGGGCGGGAACTGCGCCAGCACGGCGGCGACGTCGTCGGCCTGACCCGAAGCGATCAGGTGGAAAACTCGGATCGTCTTGTCGAGGGGCAGGCGCCGGTAGCGCGCCATGCGGTCCAGCCGGACGTTCTCGGCCCGCGCCAGGTCGGCCGCCGTCACCCCTGGACGCACGCGCAGCCTGGTCGCTGGCTCCAGCATGGTGGTGGGAAAGGCCGCGAAGTCGCGGAAGGGGTCCAGGCCGGTGGGCTCCTGCGGCCGGGGCAGGGGCGAAGCCCCGCTCTTGGTGCGGATCGCGGCGAGTTCGCCGAGGAGGTCGCGGATCTGGCCGATAACCACCGGCCAGTCGAAGACCTCGGCCGCCCGGGCCCGTCCGGCCGCGCCCATGCGCCGGCGAAGCTCGGGCGAGCGGATCAATTCCGCCAGGGCCTGGGCCGCGGCGCCGACGTCCACAGCCGTCGCCTGGGCGATCGTGCCCACGAACGACTGGTAGGACTCCACCCGCAAGAGGTGGCCGCGCGCCAGCTCGGCGCCGGTCCCGTCCGCCGGGCCGCCCAGGGTGGGGATCAGGAAGCCGTCCTGGCCGTGCCGCACGGTGAAGCGGTAGCCGTCCCAGTCGCTGACCACCACCGGCAGGCCGGCGGCCATCGCCTCGACCGGCGTCAGGCCGAAGGTCTCCTGAATGTTGTCGACCAGGGACAGGAAGATGTCGGCGCTCGCCCACAGCTCGGCGACGCAGGCCGGGTCATTGCCGTCCTCGAACGAGACCGCCACCGATGGGGCGTAGGCGTCGGCGGCCTCGCGGTAACGCTCGCGGTCGGCGTCGCCGTCGGGGAACCAGCCGGCCATGGCGAAATGGACTTTGGCGCCGGTGGCGGCGGCGGCCTCATCGAGGGCCCGGAACATGGGCTGGGGATAGGCCTTCTCGAAGAAGGAGAGCCGGCCCACCCACAGGACCAACACCGCCGCCTCGTCCAGCCCAAGGCGGGCGCGCACGGCCGCTCGGGCGTCCGCCCGGTCGGCCATGGCGGCGAACCTTGCTTGGTCGACGCCGAGCGGGATCACCGGCAGGAGCGGACGCGGACCCGGCGCGCCGCCGAACCGCTCGGCGAGATAGGCGTCCCAGCCGTCATACATCTGCCCGGCCGCCTGGCGCACGGCGGGGGAGGTGCAGATCTGGGCGTCCCATGCCTGCGTCGGCGCGACGGCGGCCTCGGCGGTGCGCCGGCGCACCTCGGGCGGCGCCAGGGTGTGGATCAGGCCCACCAGGCTGTAGGCGGCGTCGCCGGCCTCCCTGCGGCGTTCCCAGGCGAGGTCGCTGATGTCCGGCCCGCCGCGCAGGAGCGCGCCGCGCCGCGCCGCTGTGGCCGCCGCCGCCGAGCCGCGCTGGCAGAGCGCGACGCCAGTGAGCTGCGCGCCGTCCAGGCCCAGATGGGCGGCGAGCTGGTCGGGGCCCGCGGGCTCCTGGGTGACATAGGTGAGGCTCTCAAAACCGCCGTGCAGGGCGAGCGCACGGTGCAGCTCGCGGTTGGCGACCGTCATGCCGAACGGGTTGCGCTCGGGCTCGAAGGTCCCGCCGCCGATATAGACCGCCAGGTGTGAGGACACGCCGCCCCGATTCCCGTTCGCCGTTCCGTCTTATGGGGCGTTCTAGCAGAGCGAGCCGGCCTGGCGAGCGCCGTCCGGCGCCAACGAATTGACTCGCGGCGCCTTTACGAAGATACCCGGCTCGCAAAACGGAGAGTCTCATGGAGATTCGCGAAGGGCTCACCTTCGACGATGTTTTGCTCGAACCCGGCCCGTCCGATGTCATGCCCACCAAGGTGGACACGCGGACGCGTCTGACACGCGAGATAAACCTCAAGATACCGATCGTGTCCGCCGCCATGGACACGGTCACCGAAAGCCGGCTGGCCATCGCCATGGCGCAGAACGGCGGCCTCGGCGTTCTGCACCGCAACCTGACGGTCGATGAACAGGCCGACCAGGTGCGCGAGGTGAAGCGCTACGAAAGCGGCATGGTCATCAATCCGCTGACCATCAACCCGGACACGACGCTGCGCGAGGTGCGCCTGATCAAGACGCGCCGGCGCATCTCGGGCTTCCCCGTGGTGGAGCCGGGCACCGGGCGGCTCTGCGGCATCCTGACGAACCGCGACATGCGCTTCGAAGGCAGTGACGATGTTCCCGCCAAGGCGCTGATGACCAAGGAGAATCTGGTCACGGTGAAGGAGGGCGTCAGCCAGTCCGAGGCGCGCGACCTGCTGCGCCGCCACAAGATCGAGCGGCTGATCGTCGTCGACGACGACTACCGCGCGGTCGGCCTGATCACCGTCAAGGACATGGAGAAGGCCGAGGCCTATCCGGACGCGGCCAAGGACGGGCAGGGCCGGTTGCTGGTGGGCGCCGCCTCCACCGTCGGCGACGCCGGCTATGAACGCTCGATGGCCCTGGTGGACGCCGGCGTCGACGTGGTCGTCATCGACACCGCTCACGGCCACAACGCCGATGTCGGCCGGGCGGTGGAGCGGGTGAAGCTCGCCACCAACCGCGTGCAGGTGATCGCCGGCAATGTCGCCACCTACGACGGGGCTCGCGCCCTGATCGACGCGGGCGCCGACGCGATCAAGGTGGGCATCGGGCCGGGCTCGATCTGCACCACGCGGATCGTGGCCGGCGTCGGGGTGCCGCAGCTTACAGCCATCAGCGACGCGGTCCGCGCCGCGGCGACGGCCGGCGTGCCGGTCATCGCCGACGGCGGGATCAAGTACTCGGGAGACCTCGCCAAGGCGCTGGCCGCCGGAGCGAGCGTGGCCATGATGGGCTCGGTCTTCGCCGGCGTGGACGAGAGCCCGGGCGAGGTGTTCCTCTACCAGGGCCGGTCCTACAAGGCCTATCGGGGCATGGGCTCGCTGGGCGCCATGTCGCGCGGCTCGGCCGATCGCTACTTCCAGAAGGAGGTGTCGGACGCCCTGAAGCTGGTGCCCGAGGGCATCGAGGGCCAGGTGCCCTACAAGGGCCCGATCGCCCCGATCCTGCACCAGATGGTGGGGGGCCTTCGCGCCGCCATGGGCTATGTAGGCGGGGCGGACCTCGAAGAGTTCCGCAAGCGCGCCCGTTTCATCCGGATCACCGGGGCGGGCCTGAGGGAGAGCCACGTGCACGACGTGATGATCACTCGTGAAGCCCCCAACTATCCGAGCAACGTCTGATGGGCGGGCCGGCGGTGGAACTGCGGCTGCTGGGCCTGGCTGTGGTCATCGGCCTGGTGCAGCTCGTCTGGGCGACGCTCGCCGGGGCCGCGCAGCGGGACAAGAAATGGCTCGCGGGGCCACGGGACGAGACCGTGCCGGCCTATTCCGGCTGCGCTGGCCGGCTCGATCGGGCGTTCAAGAACTACATGGAGACCTTCCCGTTCTTCGCCGCCGCGGTGGTCACCGCCTATCTGGCGTCCAAGCTCGGGCCGCTCACGCTCTGGGGCTCCGGGCTCTATGTGGCGGGCCGGGCGCTCTACGCCCCGCTCTACGCCTCCGGCGTGCCGGTGATCCGCAGTCTGGTCTGGGCGGTGTCGACCGTTGGTCTGGTCATGGTCGTGGTCGCCATCTTCCTATGAGGTTCCCCATTGCGTGATGGCGGGCGGCTGGCCGCCGCCATCGAGGTTCTCGAAGACATTGAAACCCGCCACCGGCCCGTGCGCCTTGCGCTCAAGGAGTGGGGCGGGCGCGCCCGCTACGCCGGCGCCAAGGACCGCGCCTGGGTCTCCGGCCTGGTGCTCGACGTGCTGCGTCGCCGCCGCTCGCTGGGCTGGCGCATGGGGGACGAGGGCTTGCGCGCCGCGACGTTGGGCGCCCTGCGCTTCGTCTGGGCCTGGCCTATCGAGCGCCTTGCCGCCGCGACGGTGGAGGAGCCGCACGGCATCGGCGCGCTGACCGAGGCCGAGACCACCGCTCTGGCCTCACCCCACGACCTGTCCGAAGCCCCCGCGCCGGTGCGCGGCGACTATCCCGAATGGCTCGCCGATGACCTGGCCCGCGCCTATGGCGATGACGCCGAAGGTCAGATGGCCGCCCTGGCCGAGCGCGCGCCGGTGGACGTGCGGGTCAACACCCTGAAGACCGACGTGGAACGGGCGCTGAAGGCCCTGGCGCCGCTCAACGCCCAGGCGGTCGGTTACCCCGTCACCGCCCTGCGCATCGCCGCCCCCGAGGCCAGCGAGCGGACGCCGGCCCTGGAAACCGTGCCGGCGTTCGTGCGCGGCTGGTTCGAGGTGCAGGACCTGGGCTCGCAGATCGCCGCTGCGGCGGCCGGCGAGGTGAAGGGCAAGCAGGTGCTCGACCTGTGCGCCGGCGGCGGCGGCAAGACGCTCGCGATCGCCGCGGCCATGGGCAAGAGCGGCCAGATCTACGCCTATGACTCCGACGCCCGGCGCCTGGCCGACACCATACGGCGGGCCGAGCGGGCCGATGTGCGCAACCTGCAGATCCGCTCGCCGATCAAGCCGGACGCGCTGAAGGATCTCGAAGGCCGGATCGACGTGGTCTTCATCGACGCCCCCTGTTCGGGCTCGGGCTCGTGGCGTCGCCACCCCGACACCAAGTGGCGGCTGACGCCCGAGACCCTGGCGCGCCGTCAGGCCGAGCAGGACACGGTGCTGGACCAGGGCGTGGTCTTCGTGAAGCCGGGTGGGCGGATCGTCTATGTCACCTGCTCGGTGCTGCCTTCGGAGAATGAGGACCGTATTGCGGCCTTCCTGGAGCGCCATCCCGAGTTCGCGGCCCGGCCGGCCGGCGACGCGCCGGAGCTCGACGGTTGGCGCACGCCGGAGGGATTCCTGCGGATGTCGCCCAAGACCTCGGCCACCGACGGGTTTTTCGTCGCCGTCCTGGAGCGCCCGCGATGACCGCGGCGCGATTCCCCGCTAACAGTCCGCCATGACAGCTCCCCAGCACGAACGCGTCCTGATCGTCGACTTCGGCAGCCAGGTCACCCAGCTCATCGCCCGCCGCCTGCGCGAGAGCGGCGTCTATTGCGAGATCCATCCGTACGACAAGGCGGACGCGATCCTCGACGCCTTCGCGCCCAAGGCGGTGATCCTGTCCGGCGGGCCGGCCAGCGTGCACGAGGACGACAGCCCCTCGGCGCCGCAACGGATCTTCGATCTGGGCGTGCCGGTCCTGGGCATCTGCTACGGCGAGATGACCATGTCGGCCCAGCTCGGCGGGGCCGTGGAGGGCGGGCACAACCGCGAGTTCGGCCGCGCCGAAATCCTGATCGAGCGGGAATCGCCGCTGCTCGATGGCCTCGGCGGCGTCGGCGCCCACGAAACCGTCTGGATGAGCCACGGCGACAAGATCACCGCGATTCCCCTGGGCTTCGAGGTGGTGGCGTCCAGCGAAGGCTCGCCCTTCGCGGTGATCGCCGACGAGGGCCGCCGCTTCTATGGCATCCAGTTTCATCCGGAGGTGGCGCATACGCCGCGCGGGGCGCTGATGCTGCGCAACTTCACCCACAAGATCGCCGGCCTGAAGGGCGACTGGACCATGGCCGCCTTCCGCCAGGAGGCGATCACGCGCATCCGCGATCAGGTGGGCGAGGGCAGGGTGATCTGCGGCCTCTCGGGCGGTGTCGACTCATCGGTGGCGGCCGTGCTGCTGCACGAGGCGATCGGCGACCAGCTGACCTGCGTCTTCGTGGACACCGGCCTCCTACGCCTCAACGAGGCCGATCAGGTCGTGACCATGTTCCGCGACCATTACAACATCCCGCTGGTGCACGTGGACGCCGGGCCGGAGTTTCTCGGCGCGCTGGAGGGCCAGTCGGACCCCGAGACCAAGCGCAAGACCATTGGGCGTGTCTTCGTGGAGATTTTCGACCGCGAGGCCGCCAAGGTGGAGGGCGCGGCCTTCCTCGCCCAGGGCACCCTCTATCCGGACGTGATCGAGAGCGTCTCGGCCCGGGGCGGCCCCTCGGCGGTGATCAAGAGCCACCACAATGTCGGCGGCCTGCCCGAATACATGAAGCTCAAGCTGGTCGAGCCCCTGCGCGAGCTCTTCAAGGACGAGGTGCGGGCGCTCGGCGTCGAGCTTGGCCTGCCGCCGGCCTTCGTCGGTCGCCACCCGTTCCCCGGACCGGGCCTAGCGATCCGCATTCCGGGCGCGGTCTCGGCCGAGCGGGTCGCCATCCTGCAGAAGGCCGACGCCGTCTATCTGGACGAGATCCGCAAGGCGGGCCTTTACGACTCCATCTGGCAGGCCTTCGCGGTGCTGCTCCCGGTGCGCACCGTCGGCGTGATGGGCGATGCGCGTACCTATGACGAGGTCTGCGCCCTGCGCGCCGTTACCTCCACCGACGGCATGACCGCCGACTTCTTCGAGTTCCCCTGGGACGTCCTGGGCAGGTCCGCCACGCGGATCATCAACGAGGTCAAGGGCATAAACCGGGTGGTCTACGACGTGACGTCAAAGCCGCCGGGGACCATCGAGTGGGAATAGGCGTGGCTTTAAATATATAATAAAAACAAATATATAACAGAAATTATTGATGATGTGAGCGTAGCGCCTCCCGTTCAGGTTCAAGCCTGACTTCCTGAATTACGGCGCAAATTCACTGTGTTGATCGCAGTTCCCCCGAACCATGGGGACCTGGCTGAGAACGGTCATGGACGCGGGCCGCCTCGGCCGTAGCGCACATGTCGGGCAAGCAGGCGTCGGAGCAGTGAGGGAGCTTGGCCGATTGGGAGCCTGCAGATTTCAGGGTCCGTATGAACTGCATGGCGCACTCTCGTCCGATGCCGTGAATGGAATTGACGACGATACCTAGGGCGCTACTAAGAACGACGATAGTTCGCGGAGACGCGGAACAAGCAGGGGTTCACCCTCCAACGGAATCTATCAATCCATGGTGGCGGACGTGGACCTAGTGGCGTTCATCAGGCGTAGCATCCCCTCCGTATGGGCGCTCGATGTCTTGCTGCTCATGCGCCGCTCGCCCCTGCGCAGCTGGTCAACCTCCGAGCTGGTCGGTGAACTGCGTGCGAGTGACGCCGCGGTGGGCGGTGCGCTGAGCGGACTGCATCGTGACGGCCTGGTGGCGACGGGGGAGGACGGCCGCTTTCGCTTCGCGCCGGCCGCCCAACTCCTGGAAGAACTGACCGTCGCGCTGGCCGAGGCTTATGCGGAACGCCCTGTGGCGGTGATCAACACCATCGTCTCCACCGATGCCAAGCTGCAGACGCTGGCGGACGCATTTCGGCTAAATCCGCCAAGATCGTGAGCGCCCCCGCCCTGATCTACGGGCTCTGTCTGGCTGCAAGCGTGAGCTGCGCCGCGCTGCTCGGCCGTGCCTATCTGAGGAGCCGGACGCGTCTCCTTTTGTGGACGGCCGTGAGCTTTTGTTTCTTCGCGTTGAACAATCTCGCGCTCGTGGTGGACATGCTCATCGTTCCGCAGATTGACCTCTGGACCTGGCGGCAGGCCGCGGCAGGCGCGGGCCTTGGGGTGCTCATCATTGGTTTCGTTTGGGAAATGCAATGAGCGTTTCCCCGGACGTGGTGCTGTTCGTCGCGGGGATGATGAGCGCCGGATACGCCATGGCGGGGCTCTTCTTCCTGCGTTTCTGGACGCGGACGCGCGACACGCTATTCGCGGCCTTTGCCGTCGCGTTCTGGCTCATGGCTCTGAACCAAGCCGTCGCCGGCTTCTCCCGCCACGCGCACGCCGAGAACAGCGCGGCTTACCTGCTCCGGCTCGCGGCGTTCGTGCTGATCATTTTTGCGGTGCTTGGTAAAAGCGGCCGTCGAGATTCTGCGCCCTAGACCCGCCTCGCAGGTCACGGGAGGGTCCGCCCTCCGGCGCGATTCGTAACCGGCGTACAGGTACGGTTGGAAATTCGGAAAGGGATTTCTCCAGGAATCGTGAGGGCGCCCGCTCGTCACGATCGACCGATCCGGCGGCTCACGAAAGGATGCCCCAACCGACGGCGTGCCCGACACCAACGTGTCGGCGAAGGAGGGCGGGCGGCCAGGCGACAAGGCCGCCGCAAGCCGGTCGGCCGCCGAGCGCTCGGCTTCGGCGAGGAAGGCCGCGGCGACACGCAAGCGCCACGCCGAACATCGCGCTCACTGAAACGGGAACAACATCGAGGCCGGCGTGCGCGTGCAAGGTCCAAACAGCCGGCCTTGATCGAGATGACGCGCGCGTTCTACTGCCGGGCGGGCGCCTCGAATACGCCGACCAGTTCGCCGTCGGCCAAGACCCGGCCCTTCATCGCATCCACGAGCGCACGCAGATCCGCACCCTCCGGCTTCAGCGTCAGCGGTGCGTCCAGCGCGAAAATCTGGAAATGGTAGTGGTGCGGGCCGTGCCCGGCCGGCGGACGCGGGCCAAAGTAGCCGAACGACCCGTTGTCGTTGCGGCCCTGAACGGCGTTCTGCAGGGTCATCAGGTGGGCGCCGGTCGGCACGCCTTCGGCGAGCGAGGTGGCGTCGCCAGGGATGTTCCAGATCAGCCAGTGGGCGAACGGGGTCTCGCGCGGCGCGTCGGGGTCTTCGAGGATCAGGGCGTATGCGCCGGCGCCCTCCACCGGAGTCCAACGCAGCGGCGGAGAGAGATTGTCACCGTAGGCGCTGTGGCGCAGGTCGATGGCGCCGTCGGCGCCGAGGGCGTCGGAGACCATCTCCAGGACGGCGCCGGGGTTACGCGGTTGGAGACGGGCGAGGCTCAGGGCCTGGGGCGAGTGTTGCGGTCCAGCGGCGTTGGGCATGGCGGTTCTCCTGGCTGTATCGGCCGGCTGACCCCGTTCGCAGCCGAGGAGCAGGATCAGCATGGCCAGGGCGAGACTGCGCATCGCGGTCTCCGATCGGCGCGGCACGCCTTCAACGATCCGGGGTCTCGTTGGTTCGCCCCGCTTGTCGAGGCGCGATGCGATGCAGATCCAACGACATCCTATTGGATTCCATCCCTCAGAGACCGAAGGGATAGGTCTCCTCCGGGCCTTCGCGCTGACGGGTCGGCAACGGCGTGACCGCCGTGGCCGCCGCCGGCGTTCCGCGATAGTGGCGCTGGACTGCGACGGGCCCCGCCGCAGGGGCGACGTCACCGCCCTCCAATGCCGATCAAGCTAGCCGTGCCCGATCAATGGGACTTCGACGTGTGTTCGGCTTTCCCCTTACGCTTGGTCGAGGCCATTTTCTTAAGTTCCTTCTCCGACATCGACATCATCGACTTCGAAGCGCCCTTGAGTTCGGTCTTGGGCGTGTCGCCGCGCTTGGCCGAAAGCGCGGCGCCGGCGGCCTTTTGTTGAGAGGCGGATTTGGCTGGCATAGCGGCTCCTCCAATCTGGTGTGGAGGCGCAACGCTCAATGAGCTGATGAGTTCGCGAACCGGCCGCGGATCTGGGAAACCATCGTGTGGAACGCCGAGCTCTACCGGGGCCGGCGGATGGCCCTCACCTTGCCGCTGCCGCCGCCGCCGCAGAAGAACTGATCGCCGCCATCGGATTCTAGCCCCGACACGCCGGTTCCAGGCGGCATTTCGAGTCTTTCCAGGACCTCTCCCGTTTGGGGGTCGATGCGCCTCACGTCGCTCTCGTCGTCCTCCCAGACGCCGTGCCAGAGCTCGCCCTCGATCCAGGTGACTCCGGTGACGTGGCGGTTGGACTCGATGGTGCGGAGGATCGCCCCGGTTTGAGGATCGATCTGATGGATCCTGCGGTCCCGATTCTGCCCGACCCAGAGCGACCCTTCAGCCCAGGCGAGCCCCGAGTCGCCGCCGCCCCCAGGCGCGGGGATCGTGGCGAGCACACGCCCGGTCGTCGGATCGATCTTGTGAATGCGATCCTCGGCGATCTGAAACAGGTGCTGACCGTCGAAGGCCGTTCCGGCGTGCGCGGCGACATCAATCGAACGCACCGTCTCCCCGCTCGCCGGATCCAGGGCGTTCAGCTTGTCTCCTGACGCGAACCAGACGTGGCGGCCGTCGTAGGTGACGCCGGCGACGCGGTCGATCCCGGGAAAGGGGCCATATTCGCGGATGATTTCGGCTGCTGAGTGTTTCATGCGTCCACCCTATTCACGCGGGCAGCGGCGCCGGGAGTAACAAGGTTGTCGGGAATCCCGGCACCGGCGGGGTCATCCAGCGCCGCGCCCGCCCGTTACCGAAGGGCTGCACCTTGCCTGCGCCGGCAAGCGTCTCGAGCGCCCGCTGCACGGTGCGCTGACTGGCGCCCAGGGCGAGCGCCAGGGCCGAGCTCGACCAGGATTCACCGTCGGCGAGGAAGGCGAGCACAGTCGCATGCTCGTCTTCGACGGGCGGCGCCAGCACGACGATCTCACATGCGCGGCGCGGCGCCAGGGCGAACCCCCGCTTTGTCGCACTGACCTCGACCAGCGTCCGAAGCTCGGCGCGAAGCCGCCCGACCTCGACCCGTAGCCGTGCGCGATGCGACTCATCGGCGTGGTTCGCGCGGAAAGCCCGCACGAGCAGCGCGCCCCGAGACACGTCCGCGGGCCACGCCTCGCCCAGCGCCCGTGCGAGCGCAAACAATACCGGACGCGTCGCCAGCGAGACCACGGCGCCCGCGTCACGCACCACATGGCGGCAGGCGTCGACGACGACCGCCCCCGACGCCAGCAAGGCTTCGACGTCTTCGAGCAGGAGGAGTCGCTCCTCGCCACGTGCGATCAGGCGCGCCGCGGGCGTATTGAGGACGAGGGTTGCGCTGTCGACCTCCGCCATCAGCGCAGGGATGCCCGCGTCGCGCGCCGCATGCCCGGCTCGAACGAGCGCGGCGCGCGCCGTCTCGATCCGCAGGCGTCGCATCGCGATCCCCGCGACCACCAGTTCGTAGGCGGTCCTGGCGGCGGGCGGGAAGGGCGTCGGGTCGAGCGCGGCGAGCGCCCGCTCGGCCTCGTCGAGGCGCCCGATCAGCAGGAGGCGCCGGACCTCGAGATGACGCGCATGCGCGGCGTTCAACCAGTCGCCGTGCTTCTCGAGCGTCGCCCGCGCGGCGTCCAGCGTTTTCGCGGGCCAGCCCAGGTCACGTGAGGCGAGGGCGATCTCAGCCTCGGCGACGATGCACCGCGCGCGGGCCACGGCCTCTCTCGGACCGAAGGCGCGTCCCGCCCTTCGCAGGAGCGTCTTGGCCCGGACGAGGTCGCCGAGCTGGGCCATCGCGATGCCTCGAAGCGCAAGGGCGGGCGCGTCGTCTCGCAGGGCGACCCGCTTCAGCGCGCCGAGGGGATCGCCCGTGGCGAGCGCCCGCGCTGCGGCCGTGATCAGCGAGTCCATTGGAATCCCGCCAAACTTGTCACTCCCGGCATCCGACGCCTCTGCGCCACGTCTAGCCCCAGATCAACAACGAGCGCCCGGCGGCAGGCTTCAGCCAGCAACCGGAGTCGTCCAGTCGGAGCTTGCAGTGACCATGACCGAGTCCCCCAAGAACGCCCGCAATAACGGATTATCCGCCCTCCACACGCCGCCGATCGTATCGCCGCAGGCCTGGCAGGCCGCGTGGGAGCAGATGCTCGTCAAGGAAAAGGCGCTCACCCACGCCCGCGACGCGCTGGCGGCCGAGCGTCGGCGTATGCCGTGGATGGCCGTCGAGAAGCGGTATGAATTCGAAGGACCCAGGGGCAAGGCCAGCCTGCTCGACCTGTTTGAAGGCCGCCGCCAGCTGATCGTCTACCGGGCCTTCTACGAACCTGGAGTGTTCGGATGGCCCGGCCATGCCTGCCGCGGCTGCTCCTTCGGGGCTGACCAAGTCTCCAATCTCGCGCACTTGAACGCCCGCGACACCACTCTCGCCTACGCCTCGCGGGCGCCGCAGGCCGACATCGCGCGCCTGAAGGCGCGGATGGGCTGGGAGATGCCCTGGTACACCATCACCGACAGCTTCGACGCCGACTTCGGCGTGGATGAGTGGCACGGGCACAACGTGTTCATTCGCGACGGCGAGCGCGTGTTCTGCACCTACTTCATCAACACCCGCGGCGACGAGGCCATGGGGACCACCTGGAGCTATCTCGACGCCACGCCGCTCGGCCGCCAGGAGACCTGGGAAGACTCGCCTGAGGGCTATCCCCAGACCCCGCCCTACAAGTGGTGGAACTGGCACGACGATTACGAGGCCGAGGGCTCGCCCGATCCGAAATGGGTTGCAGTGTCGGACGCCGGCGAGGCCGCCTTCCGCAACGCCGACGCAGGCGGGATGTCATGACCGAGACCTATTCCGCCAATCCGGCCGCCGGCGCGAGCTGTCATGACGAGGGCGCCGCGGCCGCGCTGGGCCTGGCCAAGTGGCTGGGTCTGGCGGCCACGCCGACCTTTGCGGCCATGGCCTTGCTGACAGGCGTCCTCGGCGAGGGGCCGATGGCGATGCTCTGCTCGGCCGGGCATGGGTCTCCTCTGAGCGGAATGGTCCCCATGTACCTGCTGATGAGCGCCTTCCATTCCGCGCCTTGGCTGAAGCTGGTCTCCGGGCGGCCATAGGACGACGGCCGGGCCCCGCCCGGCGGTCACTCAAGACCAGCGGCGTTCAATCCTGACAGGCCGTGATCATGTCGACCACATGATCGGTCGGTTCCGGATCCAGACGACCGGCGAGCGGCTTCTCGGCCAGGACCGTCATGATGTCTGACCCCCGTTCCAGGGTCTGATGGAGCGGGCAGCGATTGGCGATTTCCAGAAGCCGGCGCCGCTGGTCCTCCGAGAGGTCGCCCTCCAGCACGATCTCGCGCGCGAAGCGGTCCTTGGCCGCCAGCCCGTCTCGTCGATGCAGCACGCGGACGGTCACCGACCGCAAGGGCCAGCTCTTCCTGTCTGCGTAGAGTCTCAGGGTCATCGCGGTGCAGGCGCCGAGCGCGGAGCCCATCAGGTCATAAGGCGTTGGCCCGGAGCCAAGGCCTCCGGCCGCCATCGGTTCGTCGGCGAGGAAGGTCACACCGGTCGCGTGGACCTCGACCTGGAATTTGCCGCGGCCGGTGTCCCGGACCTCGACGCCCTCGACAACAGGTTCATCCTGGGTCGGCATCGGCTGCTCCGGCTGTCTGAGGGAAGACCCATCGAGTTGGCCAAGAAATTCCGGCGCTGCCAAGACCTTACTCGGTGATCGTCCCCCAATCGGGAGCCGCGTCCTACGGAGAGCTCTCTCGCCGGGTGTTCGTCAGCGGGCGTCGGTACGAGGGATCCGCCTTGCTGCGCGAGGGGGCGCCATCGCGGTGGATGTCCGGTACTTCGGCGAAGGGAATAGCCATGGTGGGAACCGTGCCCGACCATTCAATGGCGTTGGTGCGCAGGGCGATCTTCCAGGCGCCGTCACGCCGCTCCAGCCGGTCGATATAGCGCCCGCCGGCGATCCAGTTGGTCTCGTCGCGGTTGCGCCCGACGAACAGGTAGTAGGTCTCGGTGTGAGCGAGGTCGCCATCGATCTCGCAGCTGTGGTTGAGCAGGTTGTGATGGGTGGCCGATTGCCCCTGCTCGTGCATTTGGGACGCCCAGTCATAGAGCTTGTCCGGTCCGCCGACGAAATCGCCGGCGGCGATCACGGCGTCGGAATGGAAGGCTGACAGGAAGAGATCACGGTCGAAGCGGTCCATTCCCCGGCTGAACCGGATCAGGCAGTCGAGAATGTCCTGGCGGTCGAGAAGCTGTTCGAGCCTGGCGAGCTTTGCAGGGTCGCTGTTCGTCATGGCTGTCCTGCCTAAACCGGCGACCAGATCGGAGCGCCACGTTGCATGCGAAGCGACGGAATGACCCTCCCGTCGATGTCGGTGACGCCGTAGTCGCGGGCCAGCTCGGCGGTGATGAGGGTGGCGCCTGACCGCTTCATGACCTCCGGGTCGTTTGCGAGGGCTGCGATGACCCGCCCGGGGAACTCGATGGAACAGCCGACAGTCGGATCGGTCACCGTCAGGGATTTCATCACGGGGTTTTTGGCGAGGTTACGCTCGGCCCGTTCGGTGAAGGTCAGGCCCTGCCACAGCGAGACCGAGGCCACATTGTGGGGCTTGAGCTCGACCGCCATGTCGCGGGCCATCCGATCGACGGCGGACTTGGTCATGCCGAATATGACGCCGTAGGTGTAGGCGACACCCGTGTATCCCGAGATCGCGACGATCAGGCCGGACTTCTGTGGGGCCATGATGCGGGCTGCATGCCAGGCGGCGACGAAGTTCGAGCGCACCCCGACGTCGACCATTTCCCAGTTGGAGAGCGGCTTCTCCCAGAAAGGCTTTGGCTCCGTCAGGTCGTCGGGCAGGGCGAAGGCGTTGTTGACGAGGATGTCGAGGCGGCCCTGCTCCTGGGCGACCTGGCTGAAGAGGGCCTCGACCTGATCGTCCCTTCCGTGGTCGACCTGGACGGCGATGCCCTTGCCGCCGCGGCGGCTGACCTCAGCGGCGGTCTCGCCAACGGTTCCAGGCAGGGGGTGCGCACCGGGCGCTGCCGTCCGCCCGGTGACGTAGACGGTGGAGCCCTGCTCGCCGAGAGCGAGGGCGATCCCCTTGCCGATGCCCCGGCTGGCGCCCGTCACCACGGCCACCTTGCCTGAAAGCGAACCCATCCGAACTCCTTGGTCCTGCCGCCATTTTGGCGACCTCGGAACGCTGTCAGAGCCCAGGGGTCCGCGCTTGACACAAGCCGACAAAACCCCGGCGCGCCGGCGGGAGGATCGTCACCAGACGCCGGGGATCAAGCGCTGTCGCACCCGCCGGGCATAGTCCTGATAGCCGGGGAGCTCGCGCTGCAGCAGCTGATCTTCCAAGGAGGTGCGCAGGACCAGGAGCGCTGAGGCGAGGGCGGCCGGGACGAGCGCCCAGTACGAGCCCAGCGCCAGCGCCATGCCGAAGAACAGCAACAGCGCCGAGAGGTAGCCCGGATGGCGGACGAACCGGTAGGGGCCGGTGTCGATCACCTGCTGGCGCCGTTCGGTCTGGATCCGCACGCCCGGTTCGAAGAACGGGTTCACCGCCTGGGCCCAGGCGGTCACGGCGACGCCCTTCAACATGGCGACATAGCCGACAATCACCACCCAGAGCGGCGGGGCCGACCAATGGAACCGCCCGGCGTCCAGGGCCGCGATGGGCAGGATGGCGACCATCGCGGGCAAAAGGACCGCGAGCAGGGTCTTGTCCCAGGCCTTGGTCCCCGGCTGGATCCGGCTGCGTGCGCGGTAGATCATCGGGTTGATGCGGGCCAGGACCAGGGCCGAGGTCCCGAAGGCCAGGAACAGGACGCCGAGGAATATCCACCCCGGCCGCCAGCCGATCGAGCCCGCTGGAAGGAAGACCAGGACGAGCAGGCAGAGCGGCAGGCCGACGGCGTAGGTGATCGCCATGCCGCGAGACATCGGCTGCGGATCCTGGGGCGCCGTCAATCGGTCCTCCTCGGCTTCAGCGCGCATCGCGTCGGGACATTGCCAGATCTAATCGGCGGTTTTGTGATCGGCGGCCGGTTTGCGAATCCAGCCGACATAGGCGAGCCACAGGCCGCTCAGCACCAGCAGGCCGAAGCCGCCCTGGACGATCGGCAACATGCCGCCCCTCAGCCCGGCGCGAGCGGCGTCCAAGATCCACTGCGGCGCCGCCAGCAGGACCAGGCCGCGCAAGGCGAGGAACCAGCCGAACAGGGAGATGATGACCGCCTCGAGGCTCGACCAGTATTGGTGCTGCGCGATGATCACGATGCCGACCAGCAGAAGCAGGCCGCCGGTTATCCAGACCAGGGCCTCGTTCGCGAAGAAGGCGGAAAGGGTCGTAGCCATGCTTGCGTCCGACGCCCGCGCCACGATGATGCCGGGCGCAATGACGATGAATGGACCGATGACGCGTGCGAAGGCGCGGGTGCGGGCTCTGGAGTCCGGAGTGGCGGGCATCAACCTGTCTCCCTTCCGGACCCAGCCTTTCAGCCCCTTGTCGGGTGAGCAACCCTCAGCTGCGCCCCCTATAGCGGCGCCAGGCCGTCGGCGGCCGCTGGGGCGGGAAAGTCCATGGCGGTGAGCAGGCCGGACTTGGCGGCCACCAGTCGGGGCATGATGTTCATCGCCCGGGCTACGTTGAGGTTGTAGTTGGCCATCGACGGGACTGAGCCCGTGGGCCAGCCGAGGGTGCAGTAGAGGTCGGGGTCGCCGTCGATCTCTACGCGGTAGGCCGGCTCGTCGTAGTTCTCACGCCAGCCTTCGCCGAGGCCCAGTATGGTCGATTGCTCGTTGCTCATCCGGTAGAATTCGCGCCCGTTCGCGCGGGCGGACCAGATCCAGCGCACGTTGGCAACGGTGTCCTTTTCGATGACGAGGCCGCTGGGTTCGAGGACCACCCGCTCCGGGGCCAGCGCATAGTCCAGTTTGACGAGCTCGATCCCCTCGAAGTCCACCTTCAGCGAATCGGCGATCAGGCGCGCCGACTGGCCGATTGTGTTGGTGAAGCCGTTGTTGAGCTGTGCGCCGAACGGGTGCCCGCCAGGCGGCAGTCCGATGCCCAGGCCGCGCTGCATCTGCACGGCCGAGGGGTTCTTATCCATGTGGTTGCGCTGCCAGGCGCGGATCTGGCGGATCTTGCCGGTGTAGCCGGTCAGGAACAGGGGAAAGATGTCGCTGATCAGGCCCGGAATGTTGCCGCCGGCGCAGAACGAAGCCTGGCCCTTGGCTGCGGCCGCGCCCAGTTCGGCTTCCTGCGGCTGGCCCTTCAGGTAGTAACCGCCGATGCCGGTGTAGAGGTTGATCCCGGCCTCCAAGATGCGGACGTAGGCATGCACGTCGAACTCCGAGCCGCTCCAGATGATGCCGTCGGGCTTGAGGGCGATGAGGTCGTCGAGGGACTGGGTCGTGCGGATTCCGTTCGGCGCGCCGCCGGCGACCTCGCCGGAGTCGCGGCCAGATTTGGCCTCGGAGTGGACGAGCACCCCCACGAGCTCCATCTGTGGGTGGCCTGCGAGCCGGCGGATGATCTCCGATCCGATCGGGCCGGTATAGGCCTGCGCGACGCGTATCTTGGTCATGTGTTCCTCCGCCATGATGGGCGGCCGCTTTGCATCCCGGCCGCGCTTCCGTTTTGTCTCAGGTCAGCCCGCGTTGGCGCCGATGTTGTCCAGGAGCCGGATCTCGCCGACCTTCACGGACAGCATGAGCCGCACGTCGCCGATCATCGGATCGTTTGGGGTGATTTCCTTGGGGTCGACCGCAACGAGATAGTCGATCTCGCCCACCGGGGCGACGCGTTCGGCGACCATGGCCTTGATCTTGGCGAGCGAACGCTCCCCCTCATCGATCGCCGCGACCGCCTCCTGCAGCGACTTGTAGATCAAGGGCGCGTTGGCGCGCTGCTCGGGCGTCAGCTTCACGTTGCGGCTGGAAAGCGCCAGCCCGTCCGCGTCGCGCACGGTGGGGCAGGGGACGACGGTCACCGGGAAGCGGAGGTCTTCCGCCAGGCGCGTGAAGATGGCGAGCTGCTGCCAGTCCTTCTCGCCCGAATACATCCGGCACGGGCCGAAGATGTTGTAGAGAACGGCCATGGCCAGGGTGATCTGGTGCAGGTGCGCCGGGTTCTCCATCCCCTGCTGGTCGCCGCCGAACAGCACCGGTTGCGACAGGACAGTGGATTCCCGCCCCGTCATGTAGTCGCCGGGCTCAGGGACATAGGCGATCTGCATGCCGGCCTCTTCGCAGAGCGCCAGGTCCCGTTTCTCGTCCCGGTCATAGAGCCGGGGCCCGCCGCCGCCGCCACCGTAGAACATGGCCGAAATGTCGTTCTCGTTCACCGCGCCGCGGACCAGGGAGAGGTGGCCGTCGTGCAAGGCGCCGCTTGTGCCCATCATGCCGACCTTGGCGCCTTGGCAACGGGCGGCGTCCAGAACCTGCCGAAGCTCGGCGCGGTATTTTATGATGCGCAACGCAATTTCCTTATCTGAAGTCTTTGTGTCGAAATGGAATTTCTGGTTCGGCCAAGGTCCGGAGGCGTCGGCTTGGCGGTCGCGGCATTATGGCTGTTCGCTCTCGGTTGTGGAGGTTCGCGCCTATCGTGCGGGCGATAAACGGCGCCGCCTTCGCGACCAGCAGCCTTCCGGACAATAGGGTCGGCGCTGAACTCCGGTGCTGCGTTCCGACGCGGGTGCGCTATCCAGCGGCGGATGGGATCTGGGAGTAGTCAGACGGTGGTGAAGTCAGCGGCCGCGCTGGGCGACGAGAGCCCGCTCAGCCACAATCTCCTGGGCCAGCGGCTCGGCCGCAAGGGGCGCGACACCCGGGCCCGGATTCTCTCGGCGACCGAACGCGTGCTCGCCGACCCGGCGACCGCCTTCACGCTCAGCGCCGTCGCGCGCGAGGCCGAACTGCGCATCACTTCGCTCTACCTCTATTTCGCCGATCTCTCCGAGCTCCTCGGCGCCGTGCTCGAGCCCGTCATGGCCTCGGCGGAAGAGTCCTATGTCGCCGAACTGCGCCAGGTGTGGCCGGACGCGAGCCTTGGAGAGCATTGCCTGCGGTTCGTCGAGGCCTATTACGCGTTCTGGCAGCGGCACACCCGGGTTCTCCACCTGCGCAACAGCTACGCGGACAACGGCGATTGGCGGATGTGGCGTTACCGCCTGGCTGGCTCGAGGCCCTTGGCCAGCCCGCTGCTCGAACAGATGGAGAGCGACCCTCAGTCGTTCTCTTCGCCGGCCTCTTTCGTGGTCTCCGCGCTCCTCATCGGCATCGAGCGGATGGCGACCACGGCGACGGATGTGCGCTTCCCGGACCTTGCCGGCTACGCCGACCCCGCGAGGCCTGTCGCCGTCGATCCGCAAGCCCAGGTGGCGGGCTTGATCAAGGCCGAGGCCAAGATCTTCGAGCTGGCCATCGCCCACGGCCGGGCGGAGGCTCGCGGCGCCGCCGGCCGCGGATAATCTCGCCGCTAATGCTGCGGGGCAATTCCCCGAGGCGGCGGGCCAAGCTCGACGTCGATGCGCGAGATCGATCCGTCGAAGTTCGCGCGTCCATAGTCGGCGCTGACCGGCGCGCCGGTGTCACGCCCGATGTCGAGAGTTTCACCAAGACCGGCCGGCATGGCGATTGTCTTGGGTATGCGGCCTCGGACAAGCTGGCGGCCGTCGACCGTGATGGACATCTCGCCGCCCGCATAGACGCCGCCGTCGCTCACGAAATCAAACCGCACCTTCGCCGGGCCAGGCTTCAGCGCTTCGCCGGCTGCGACCTTGAAGGTGTCGCCAGGTAGTTGCGAGAAGGCTTCGACGGCCGTCGGGCGCCCCTTGTCCAGATAGAAGCCCCAGCCGCCGAACCAGCTGCCGATCGCCATCAAGACGCCGCTTGCGCCGTCCGGAGCCTGGATGCTCGCCTCTACGGAGAAGGACCGCCCGGCGAAACTCGGCGCCGCGATCGTTGAGACGCTGACGTCCGATCCCCAATAGGTGAACCGCGTCCGGCCGGCGTTCGGGCGCCCGCCTGCCAAGCCTGCGCCTCGCACCGTGTTGGGCCGCTCGTCGATCGGATAGACGTTGTTGCGGCGCGCCTCGCCGTCCCAGAGGGCGATCATCTGCGCCAGCCGCCCGGGCTCTGCCTTGGCGAGGTTCTTCGACTGACTGAAATCCTTTCGCAGATTGTAGAGCTCCCAGGTCGCCTCGCCTGGAGCGGCCGGCCGCTCATCCCACGGCATCCGGCGCGGGGTGGCGCCGGCGAGCCAGCCCCGGTCATAGATCGCCCGGGTTCCCGCGATCTCGAAATATTGGATCGGATGGTTGTCGGCGGCGGGGTCCTTGAAGGTCGGCGCCAGGCTGACGCCGTCGATCCTCTGCTGCTCCACCCCGTCGACCTTGGCGGGCGCCGGCACGCCGGCGGCGTCCAGCAAGGTGGGCATGATGTCGTTCACATGGGCGAAGCCGGTCCGGATACGACGGTCCTGCGGGATCTTCGCCGGCCAGGACATCAGCATGCCGTTGCGGATGCCGCCCAGATGCGAGGCGATCTGCTTGAACCAGGGGAAGGGCGTGTCCATCGCGTGCGCCCAACCGACCGGATAGTTGCCGTAGGACCGCGGCCCGCCCATCTCGCCCAGGCCGGCGACGAACTGGGAATCCGTCTCCCGGATGCGATTGCTCATCGCACCGATCTCGTTGGTGGTGGGGCGCGGCCCCGCCTCGGCGCTGGCGCCGTTGTCCCCGACGATGAACACCACCAGGGTGTTGTCGAGCTCCCCCATCCGCTGCAGTTCGTCCAGCATGCGGCCGAGTTGGGCGTCCTCGTAGGCCAGCTGCGCGGCGTAGACCTCCATGGCGTGGGCGCTGACCCGCTTCATCTCCGGCGAGAGGGAATCCCAGGCTGGGATCTCCGCAGGCCGGGGTGTGAGCTTCGCGTCGCGCGGCACGACGCCCAGCGCCTTCTGGCGGGCCAGCGTCTCCTCCCTCAGGCGATCCCACCCCTGGTCGAACTGGCCGCGGAACCGTGCGATCCACTCAGGCGGCGCCTGGTGCGGCGCGTGGGTGGAGCCCGGCGCCATGTAGATGAAGAACGGCTTGTCCGGCTGGGCGGCGTTCTGATTGTGCAGCCACCGGATCGCGTCGTCCGTCAGGCGCTTGTCGAGCGGGTCGGCGCTCGTCTCGACCCCGTCATCCACCAGATTGACGCCCCGGAAGAGGCGCGGCTGCCACTGGTCGGCGTCGCCGCCGACGAAGCCGTAGAAGTAGTCGAAGCCGAGGTGGGTGGGCCAGTCGTCGAACGGCCCCGCGGCGGACTGCTCGAAGGCCGGCACGTTGTGGTGCTTGCCGAAGAAGGCGGTGCTGTAGCCGTTCTCCTCCAGGACGCGGGCGACGGTGGTGGCGCTCCTGGGGAAATGACCGTCATATCCAGGATAGCCCGTCGACATGTCGACCAGATGGCCGGTTCCCACAGCGTGCGGGTTGCGCCCGGTCAGCAGCGACGCCCGCGTGGGCGAGCAGATCGCCGTGGTGTGGAAGTTGTTGTAGCGCAGCCCCTGCGCCGCCAGCCGGTCGAGGTTGGGCGTCGGCGTGGGACCGCCGAAGGTTGACGTCGCCCCAAAACCCACGTCGTCCATCATGACGAGCAGGATGTTCGGGGCGCCGCCCGGCGCCCGGACGGGCCCCCATGGCGCAGGCGTGGAATCAGCCGGGGTCCGGCCGATCTGGGCCCGGGCCGTCGGGGCTATGGGAAGAACAGTTCGGTCGAGGGGCTCCGAAAGCGCGGTTGAGGCCCATGCCAACGCGACCGCCATGGCCGTGGTGACGACAAGCGCTGAGCGCCTACCCGACATCGCCCGTCTCCCCGTGCTGCTTGTGACGCCCCGAAGGATCGCTTGCGGCATTTATTAAGTCATGTGTTGTAACGGGTATCGCCGGCCTGGACGGAAAGCAAGACGCCGTCAGGGCCGGTTGGCGCGACGCCGCGCGTCACGCCGCTCGCCCGCAATCCCGGAGCTTGAAGGAACAGAGATGCCCCCGCCGCGAACCGCCAATGAGGCCGGATCTTCAAAGGAGGCGATCATCGACGCCGCCGAGCGGCTGTTCGGGCGACACGGCCTCGACGGGGTTTCCCTCCGCCAGATCGTTGCGGAGTCCGGCTCCCTGAATAATTTTGCGGTGCAATATCACTTTGGAGGCAAGGAAGGTCTTATCCGGGCGATATTCGAGAGCCGCCTGGAGGGTATGGAACTAAAGCGGGCCAGGCTGCTGTCCAACGCCAAGAAGGAAGGTCGAGAAGGTAACATATACAGTCTGATAGAGATCACATTTCGACCAATAGCTGAATATCGGAACGGCGTTGGCGATTTGTCCTACGCCGCCTTTCTCCTTGCCCTACACCACGCTCACAGCAGTTTTCAGTCGCGAGCCGAAGTGACTGAGCTTGCGCCCATCACCGAGCATGCCATGGACCTGTTGGCGGCCGCGCTTCCGCATGTGCCCCAGGACATTTTCAAGACCCGCATAATCGGCCTCACCACGTGTTTCCTCGTCAGCATCCTGCAACGGGACTCGTGCGCCAGCTTGCCGGAAGATATCGCCATCGAGGACGCGCTGGCCGTCGTCGCCGCCGGCGTCGCCGCCCCGGCGCCCGAGCGGGTCAGGCGGGCGGCTGCTCAGAAACCCTAGCCGCGGACGCGCGTTCGACATCCATTCTGCGCCGACGTTAAGGCAAACGCCTTGATTTTCGAGGCGTGACATGCGGAAGGGGGGGGCCGAGTCCCGATCCTATGAGGTGAGGGTCTAGGACGACGAGCGAAGGTCGCCGGCCGGCGGACGCGATCTTTCCTCGGCACGCGTGCGGTAGTCGTCCAGGTCCACGACATTGCGCCGAAGGTCGTCGACGCAGGTCTGCACGGACCTTTGCAGGAGCGCGCTTAGCGCCGCCGGGTCGACCTTCGCGTCTGGCTCATAGACGAGGCCCAGCGCCATGGGGCGCTCGCCCGCTTCCACGGGCAGCAGCATCGAGACCATGTGCGCATCGGCGCCGAAGCCGGCTGGGCCGACGGCGATCCTCTGCTGGCCGCAGGCCTGGATCCGTGCGCCGAGCTCGGTGATGCTGAACCTGTGGTCGTCCGGCGCTTCGGCCCGCAGCCGGCGCAGCATGCCGTCGCGCCGGCTCGGCGGGACCGTGGACAGCAGAAGCCATCCCGCCGCGCATTCATGCAGCGGCCATTGCATCCCGCCGCTGAGACCTTCGGGGACGGTGGTGGCGATCGGGTCCGCGCCGGGGATCCAGCGGAAGATTTGCACGTCCAGTCCCACCACGCCCATCACCGCCGTCGCGCAGCCGCTCGCGGCCCGGAGGCTGTCAGTGAGCATGGAAAGGCGTCCGTCGCGCACCAGACGCGGCTGGAAACTGGAGCCCAGCATGGCGGCGCGGGGCGTCGGCCGGAACAGGCGCGACCCCGGATCCTTGTAGAGCAGGCCCAGCTCCACCAGGCTGGAAAGCAGCTCCCACGTGCTGGACTGCGGGCGCCGGTAGCGCCGCGCGATCTCCATCGCCGTCGCATGGCGCGTCTGCTCGTCAAAGAACTCAAGGATTTCAATGACACGCCGGGCGGTCTTCGACTTGTTCGGATCGCGCTCCGCAGGCATTGCGGCCTCCCGTCTTTTTTTCACGCTCGGGCGAAGGGCGACGGGTGTCAACAGAAAAATGAAAGGTATTCGTTTGTTTGGCCTAACCATTCATCGCGAGCCTGAATTCGCCACGACGATAACGCGGCCGCGGTCTTAGACAGCCAGGGCGGGACGGTTAGGGTCGGATCCTCAAAGGGGGCGGCCGAAGGCTGAGACCTGGCGCGTCGCCGGGTCCGTCGCAGGCGGCCCAGTGGATCAATGCGGCGGCTGTTACGACGCCAAGAACGAAGGAATGCGGCATGCGCTTGGACGGAAAGGTTGCGCTCATCACCGGCGGGACGCGGGGATTGGGGCGCATGACGGCGATCATGATGGCCAAGGAGGGCGCCAAGGTCGCCTTCACCGGCCGCACGGTCGAGGGCGGCCGCGAGGTCGAGGAGCGGATCAAGGAAGCCGGCGGGACAGGCATTTTCATCCCGGCCGACAGCAGCAAGGAAGAAGACGTCGCCGCGGCGGTCGAGAAGACCGTGGCGACCTACGGCTCGCTTACGACGCTGATGAACAACGCCATCGCCACCGATCACGTGGGCAGCGGCCGCGACAGCCATGTGCATGATATCGACACCGCCACGCTCGAGGGGATCATTCGCGTCGCCCTCTACGGGACGTTCTGGGCCAGCAAGTACGCGATCCCGCACATGCTCAAGACCGGCAACGCCTCGATCATCAACATCTCGGCCTCATCGAGCGTCAGCTCGATCCCGACGCGGCCGGCCTACCAGGCCTCGAAGGGCGCGATCAATTCGCTGACCCGCCAGATGGCCTTCGACTACGGCAAGCGCGGCATCCGGGTGAACACCATCGTCGTCGGCTTCGTCTACAACGGCAGCGAGTCGTTCCGCCGGCTGATGGAACACCCTGAGATGAAGCCGGCGATGGAGAAGCTGATCCTGCTTCCCTACATCGGCGACGCCCCCGACATCGCCAACGGCGCCATCTACCTGGCCTCGGACGAATCCAAGTTCACCACCGGCTCGATGCTGGTCATCGACGGCGGCATGACCTGTCACCAGAGCCAGCCGGCGACGCCGATGATCGCCAAGGAGCGCAACACGGTCGACTAGGTCCGCGGCGACTCGGGGGAGCCGTCCCGGGCGTCCGCGGCCGGCGACGCGATGGCGCGCGGCGTGCTACCTCCGGCTGGAGATTCGAGAGGGAGCATCGCCATGCCCGGCGCGCCGGTGACCGTCTATGGCATCAAGGCCTGCGACACGATGAAGAAGGCGCGGACCTGGCTGGAGGCGCACGGCGTCGACTACGCCTTCCACGACTATAAGGCCGTCGGCGCCGATCCAGCGCTGCTGAAGCGCTGGACGGCGAAGGTGGGCTGGGAGCCGCTGCTGAACCGCTCCGGCACGACCTTCCGCGCCCTGCCGGCCGAGCAGAAGGAGGGGATCGACGAGGCCAAGGCGATCGCCCTGATGACCGCCCAGCCTTCGATGATCAAACGGCCGGTCGTGGAGGCGGGCGACCGGCTGCTGGTGGGGTTCAAGCCGGATCAGTTCGCCGCCGCGTTCGGCTAGGCCCGGCGCCGCTCCGATTTTGGACGCACCTGTGCTACGCAGGCCTTCGCGTTCGAGGAGAGCCTGTCCATGTCCGCCCAACGTCAGGAGGCCGTGAAGCGGCTCTCCGCGCCTGACATCGCCGCGCGCAAGGGCAAGACGCCGCTCGTCTGCCTGACCGCCTACACCGCGCCCATGGCCGAGATCCTCGATCCCCACTGCGACGTGCTGCTGGTGGGCGACTCGGTGGGCATGGTGGTGCACGGCCTGCCCAACACCGTCGGCGTGACGATGGAGATGATGATCCTCCACGGCCAGGCGGTCATGCGCGCCTCCAAGGCGGCCATGGTGGTGGTCGACATGCCCTTCGGCTCCTACGAGGGCTCGCCCGAGGTCGCCTACGCCAACGCCGCGCGCATCATGAAGGAGACCGGGGCCCAGGCCGTGAAGGTCGAGTCCGGCGTCACCATCGCCTCGACGATCGAATATCTCGTCCAGCGCGGCATTCCCGTCATGGGCCATGTGGGCCTGCGGCCCCAGTCGGTGCTGGTCGAGGGGGGCTTCAAGGCCAAGGGCCGCACCAACGCCGAGCGCGACCGGATCATCGACGAGGCCCGGGCCTCGGCGGCGGCGGGCGCATTCGCGCTGGTGGTCGAGGGCGTCGCCGAGGGGCTGGCGCGGGAGATCACCGAGGACATCGAGGTTCCCACCATCGGCATCGGCGCCTCGGCCGGGTGCGACGGCCAGATCCTGGTGACCGATGACATGCTGGGCCTTTTCGACTGGACGCCGAAGTTCGTGCGCCGCTATGCGGACCTGCGCGGCGAGATCGGGCGGGCCGTCGGCGCCTATGCCGACGACGTGCGCAACCGGCGCTTCCCCGGCCCGGCGGAGATCTATTTCGCCAAGACGGCGTAGGGTGACACGGCCATTTCCCGAGCGGCAGGCGGCGGCGGGGGAATCGGCTCAAGATCGGGTCCGTAGATGACCGTCTCCTTCGAAGGCTTCCCGCGCACCCTGGAACGCTCGGCCCTGCGGCCGGGGCGCTGGTTCGTGGCCGCCGAGGGCTTGAAAGCGCAAATCTGCCTGGCCACCGACGTCGAGGACGGGACCGACTTCGTGGCCCTGGCTTTCAGCCCCACGGGCGTCGAGCAACTGGAAGTCACCGTCACCACCCTGGGCGCTCTGCCGGGGCCGTTCGGCACCATCGAGGACGAGGTGGTCTTCGCCCCAGGCATGGGAGACGGGCGGCCGATGCTGGCCGCGCCCGTGCGGCGGGCGTTCCGCTCAGGCTCGCTCCTGCGGCTGCGCAACGGCGACCTCGGCATCGGCTTCGCGGCCAGCGCAGGCGGGCACCTGGTGATGGTCTCGCTCAACAGCGGCCAGCGCGCGGAAGCCTATGACCTCGTCTTCGAACGCTGGTCCCTGTCTCTGCGCCGCGGCGGGGTCCAGACCCTGATCGGTGCGATCAAGCCGTTGCAATCCATCGACGCCCGCCGGCGCGGCTGAGGCCGATCGCAGGCTTGGCCGTGGTTCATGCCGCAGTCACACGACATCTGACATCTGTTTGCGAACCCGACGCCCAACGGGTGAAGTGCATAGGCGGGCGCTTGGCTTTTCCCCGACCGCCAAGCGCCCGTCAGTCACCTCGGGCGATCGTCTGGCTGGGAACGGCGCCTTCCGTCCGTCCGTCGCAGTCCCTAAGTTGGGGCTGCAGACCGACACTCCCAGCGCCCGAGGCTCCCATGGCCAAGATCGATGATCATCTCGCCGCGGCGGCGTTCCACCGCCTGGTCGATCACCTGAGGATGCGCACAGACGCTCAGAACGTGGATCTGATGGGACTGGCGGGCTTTTGCCGCAACTGCCTTGCGGACTGGGTCAGCGAGGCGTCCGACGGCGCGCTGACCCGCGATCAGGCCCGCGAAGCGATCTATGGCATGCCGCAGTCCGAGTGGAAGGCCCGCCACCAGGATGAGGCGACCTCGGACCAGATCGCCCGGATGGACGCGAGCGTCGCGCTGAACAAGCGTCTGCGCGCCGAACAGGAAGCCCGGCTCGACGAAGCCCTGGAGGAAAGCTTCCCGGCCAGCGACCCGCCGGCGATATCCTGACCCGGGCGGCGCCGGGCGCGACCTAGGCGGCGGCGCCGACCCCGATCACCTTGCTCTCGAGGTATTCCTCGATGCCTTCCCGGCCCCACTCGCGACCCACGCCGCTGTGCTTGTAGCCGCCGAAGGGCAGGTCGGGGGCGGTGCATTGGCCGCCATTGACGCTGACGGAGCCCGTCCGAATGCGACGCGCGACCCGCACGCCGCGGGCCGTGTCCCCCGCCGTGACGATGCCCGACAGCCCATAATCGCTCTCGTTCGCGATCCGGACGGCGTCATCGTCGTCTTCGAACGGGATGACCACGAGCACCGGGCCGAAGATTTCCTCCTGGGCGATTCGCATGTCGTTCGTCACGTCCACGAAGCACGTGGGCTCGACGAACCAGCCGCCGCCCTTGTCCGGACGCCGTTTGCCGCCCGCCAGAAGCCGGGCGCCCTCCGCCTGGCCGATCTCGATATAGCTCATCACCCGATCGAGTTGCTTCTTGGAGACGACCGGCCCCATGATCTGGGTCGGAGAGTCGAAATCGCCCCACTGGTCGGCGAAGGCGCCATAGGCCTGTTCCAGGACCCCGACCGCTTCCTGATAGCGGCTCCTGGGCACGAGCAGGCGGGTGGAGATGGCGCACCCCTGGCCGGCGTGGAACGACACGATTGACCGGCCCACGGCCTGAGCAAAGTTGGGCGCGTCGTCCAGGACGATATTGGCGGACTTGCCGCCAAGCTCCAGGAACAGGCGCTTAAGCGTCGGGGCGCCCATCTCCATGATCCGCTTGCCCACGGCGGTCGAGCCGGTGAACGTGATCAGGTCGACGCGCGGATCGGTCGTCAGCATCTCGCCGGCCATGGCGGGATCGCCCGATGTCACGACGTTGAAGACGCCGGGCGGAAAACCGGCCTCAGCGGCGAGTTCGCCCAGGATCGCCCCGGCGCTCGGCGTATTGGGGGCGGGCTTCAGGATGATGGTGCAGCCGGCGAGCAGGCCGGAGACCACCTTCGCCAGGTTCACATAGAGCGGCACGTTCCAGGGGGTGATCGCTGCGGCGACACCGACGGCCTCGTAGACGACGAGCCGGTTCGACTTGACCCCGTAGGCCTCGGCGCGTCCGCGATCCTCTTCCCATTTGACCGTCGGAAAGAGCTCGATGAGGGTGTTCATTCCCTCGATCGCCCCGTCCACCTGCACCGAATAGACGCCGCCCAGGGCCGAGCCGGCTTCGTGGCGGGCGATGTCCGCCAACCGGTCGCGGTTGGCCTTCAGCAGGTCCCGTAGCTTCACAACAAGCTTCAGTCGGAGCTGGTGGTTGACCGACCAATCGGTCTTATCGAACGCCCGGCGCGCAGATGCGATCGCAGCCTCGACATCCTCCGCCGACGCATCGGCCGCCTCGGTCACCACCTCGCCCGTCCACGGGCCGATGACATCGTAGACCTTGCCGCCGGCCGCCTTGCGGAGCGCGCCGTCGATGTAGAGCTTGGTTTCGGGAAGTATCGTCATGTCGTTCGCTCCCGGGCGCCGGATCTGGGGCCGCTATTGTGCAGCCTTGCTTTTGGATGGCTTCCCCCCCCGTCTTGAGCGTCGGCGACCGCGGTGTCCAGATGGCGAGAGCAAGAATTGAATGCCTGTCGCTTTTGGCCGCCGTCAGGCGGCCGAAGCGCTTCACATCACCCCATCCCACAACCGTCGCTCGTCGCCGCGAGGATCGGCGTCCACGTGAACGACACGATCAAGGATGAAGGTGAGCCGGCGACGATCGTCGTAGAGGGGCCATTCGGGACCGCCCTCCAGGCCGAGCGACCCCGTCCGCGCCCACCTGGCCCACATCGCATGGGCGCGCATGGCCGCGGGCTTCGCGTCGTCGGAATGCACAAGGGCCGGGATCCCGTGTCCGCCATAAACGAACGGCGAATCTGCGCCGTGCGGCGCGTAGCCTGCGAACGGGCCGGCGTCAGCCGCCCAATCGAAGCGGTACATCCACACCCGTCCGCCGGCGCGCGCATGGGCTTCTGCGAACCGGACGGAAGGTATCCAGTATTCTTCCGCGGTCAGCTGTCGGATATGCCGATCGGCGAGCGACAAATCGGGCAGCAGGGTCTCGTATTTCTGCTCGAGCGCGAGCATCCGGGAAAGGTCCAGGTTGGCGATCTGGCCGGCCCTGAACGGCTTGTTCGCGACCGCCCCCGGCAGCATCAGCGCGGCCTCGTCCCGGTTGGTGCCGACGACGATATCGAGCGCGGCGGTGGCGCCATTGCGCGCCGCATCGATGGGCGCGTGGGGCAGGGTCGTTCCATCGACGGTCGGCCGGAACGGAAAACCCCTCGGGAAGGTCTGCATCACTTTGGTCTGCGCCGCCAGGACTGCGCTCGCCGGCATTGAAACCAGGCCCTGGATATCGCCGGCGCCAAGCTCGGCGGCCACGAGCAGGGCCCGGGCGACGGGCGTGGCCTCTTCAGCAGAGCGGAACACGGTGTCGCCGCCGCCGCTCATGACCGTCATGCGGCGGAAGAGCCCGCGGGCGGACGGCATGGCCGCGAGCGCGCACTGGTTCTTCGCGCCGGCGGATATGCCGAGCAGCGTGACCTGGTCCGGATCACCGCCGAAGGCCAAGATGTTGTCGCGCACCCACCGAAGCGCCGCCTCGATGTCGCGCAAGCCGTTCAGGCCCGAGCCGGCATAGGAAGGGTCGATCCCGCCCAGCTCCATGAAGCCGAATGCGCCGAGGCGGTAGTTCGCGGAGACGAACACCAGGCCCTGCTCGCTGAATGTCGCGCCATCGTAGGCGGCCTGGCTGCTGGCGCCGATCGTGTTGGCGCCGCCGTAGATCGAGAAGAGGACGGGATGCGGTCCCGGCGCCGTCGGCGCCCAGACGTTGAGGGTCAGGCAGTCTTCGGACGCCCCGCTTGGGATCTCGACCATGGGATAGGCTGGCTGGATCGGCCCTGGGCCGAACGCGCCCGCATCGAGCGGCTCAAGCCATTTTTCGGCAGGCTGTGGGGGGCGGAAGCGAAGAGCGCCGACCGGCGGCTTCGCAAACGGAACACCCTTGAAGACGGAGCCCGAACCCAGTCGACGGCCGACGACCTCGCCGCTTCTGGTGACCACGATCGGTCGCCGTTCCTCAGATGTCATGGCGAACGCCCCTCCCGGTCGGGCCGCGTACGAGGCGAGCAGGCCCGCGCCTGCGGCGATCACGCGGCGACGGTCGATCCCCATCCTGATGAAACGTCCATTGCAGCCCGACCCTGAGCCTAGTTGGCGGGGTCGGTCGACGCTACAGCGCGGTCAGAACCGGCGCGGGATGCGCACCGGCAGGTGCTCATAGCCGTGGACGAAGGTGGAGAAGGTCCGTTTCGGCTCGCCCACCACCTCGATCACCGGAAAGCGCTTGAGGATCTCCTCCCAGACGATCTGAAGCTGCAGTTCCGCCAGCCGGTTGCCGACGCAGCGGTGGATGCCGAAGCCGAAAGACATGTGGGAGCGCGGGCGCGCCCGGTCGATCAGGAAGCTGTCCGGGTTCTCGATCACCGTGTCGTCGCGGTTGCCGGAGATGTACCACATGACGACCTTGTCGCCGGCGCGGATCCGCTTGCCGCCGAACACCACGTCGGTGAGTGCGGTGCGCCGCATGTGCGCCAGCGGCGTCTGCCAGCGGATCGTCTCGGACACCATGCCGGGTAGAAGGTCCGGATTCGCCAGGAGCTTGGCGCGCTCGGCCGGGTTCTGGTGCATGGCCAGGACGCTGCCGCTGAGCGTGTTGCGGGTGGTGTCGTTGCCGCCCACGATCAGGAGGATGACGTTTCCATAATATTCGCGCGGATCCATGTTCCGCGTCGCCGGCGTGTGCGCCAGCATCGAGATGAGGTCGTTCGCGGGCGCGGCGTTCACCCGCTGGTTCCACAGCCCGGTGAAGGAGGCGTAGCATTCCCCCAATTCGCGGGTCTTCTGTTCGATCGTGTCGACTATGCCGCGCCCTGGAATGGCGGTGGCCACGTCCGACCATCGCGCCAGCTTGCGCCGGTCCTCGAAGGGGAAGTCGAACAGGGTCGCCAGCATCTGGGTGGTGAGCTCGATGGAGACGCGGTCCACCCAGTCAAAGGTCTCGCCGATCGGCAGGCTATCCAGGCATTCGGCGGCGCGTTGGCGGATGATGGGGGCGAAGGTCTTCAGGTTCGCCGGCGACACGATCGGCGACACCGCCTTGCGCTGCACGTCGTGCTTGGGCGGGTCCATCGAGATGAACATCCGGAACGGCTCGTCGAGGCCGGCCGCGCCCGCGATGGTGATGCCGCCCAGCGAGGATTCCGACGAGAAGACCTGATGGTTCGTGTCCACCGCCATGATGTCCTGGTAGCGGGTGATCGACCAATAGGGGCCGAACTCGTGCTCCGGGCAGTAGTGGACCGGGGCCTCCCGCCGCAGGCGCTCGAAGAAGGCCCAGTGCGCGTCGGCCTGGAACAGCTCGGGGCGGGCGACATTGATCTTGTCCAGCGGGGTCGCGAGGGCCTCAGCCCGTGCGTCCGCCGAGGCGTGCGAAGCCATGTTCGCTCTCCGTACGGGCCCAAGGATTATCCCGAACAGGGCATGTGCGGCAACGCCCGGCGCGCTCGGCTGGCAGGCGGAAAAAATTGTCCGTCTCGAAATGAACCATTTGGGCCCCCGCGGAGTCTTCCGCTCGTCCAGGTTCCCCAGAGAGCGCCTTGTTCGACCCAGCCTCACCAGCCGTTAACCAAAACAGCGCGACCGTCGTCTCGTACGGGAGCGCACGCATGGCTAATGGAGGCCAGGACGAGGTGGAGAAGGCGGCCATGGACAAGGGCCTGCGCGAGATGATGCGCGCCGCGGCCGATTTGCCGGTGCCCGAGCACCTCCTGGCGCTTATCGACCAGCTCGAGGCTCAGCCAGCGGCCGAGGACGCCGACCGCAAATCTCGCTGAAGGGACGTTCGCGGCGCGCCGTCTACTGGGCGCACTCCGGCTGACGCTCCGTCTCAGAACGGGGCGCGTCGTTCATCAGCACGAGGAGCTGCGCCCGGGCGCGATTGACCCGGCTCTTCATGGTGCCCACGGGACACCCCGCCACATGGCCGGCCTCCTCGTAGGAAAGGCCTGACGCGGCCACCAGGAGCAAGGCTTCGCGGCAGAGCGGGGTCAGACGCGCGATCGCTTCCAGAAGGTCGCGATATTCCATGTACCAATCCTGCTCGGGGCCGTGGACCAGTTGCGCGGCGAACCGGCCGTCGACGTCCTGAACCACGCCCTTGCGGCTGGCGATCTCGGTATGGAAGCAGTTGCGCAGAATCTTGAAGAGCCAGGCCTTGAGGTTCGCCCCATCGAACCCCTCGCGGAAACGCCAGGCCCGGGTCAGTGCCTCCTGCACAAGGTCGTCGGCTTCGGTGCTCGAGCGGGTGAGGGCGATCGCATAACCGCGCAACTGGGGGATCAGCGCGGTGACGCTGCTCCAATAGGGGTCAGACATCCAAGTCTCCCATCCCAGGCGTACGCCGTTGCACGCCCCTCCCACGCCTCGCTACGCATCCCCGCCAGTCCCCTGGGCGTCTGAGGTCACGTGCGACCCAATCCGGGTCATTCCGGGTCAGGTGCAGCAAGGCAGCCAGCATGGTCGCAAACTTCGTGCCGCGCCGGCGGGGTCACCGTGGGAACGGATTTCGGCGGCAAGACGGCGAACTTGGCTGTAAACAGCCTTGTGAAGCCTCTATTTGCGCCGTCACGGTTAAGGCGCGGAGACCACGCTGGCGGCGCGGGCCGCCGTTTCAACCCGCGCGCGACAGGCGGCGCCGGTTCGCGCGAACTTTGCGGCGGAGCAGGGCGGTCGTCCGACGGGCGGCGTCCGGTCCGGCGTCGAAAGCGCTCAGTTGCAGCGACGCAGTCACCGCCGCGCCGATCTTTTCGGTGACCATCAGGGTCGCCTCATCGGCGGCGGCTGCGCCCCCGCGGGCGAACTTCATCATGCGCAGAGCGACGACGCTCTGCGACTCCACGGCGAGGTTCACGACATCGAGCGACAGGCGCACCCAGGGGTTCCGCATAAGGGACATCAGGCCGGGTTCCGAAGATGGCGCCGCGGGGAGGTGCGGCGGAGCGGCGTCCTTAACACGCCAAAGGCGCCGCTTCGTCAACCGGTGTATTACGCCGGCGCCGGATGACCCCAGACATCGCCCGCCCCGCGAGCGGCGCGCAACTGAGCCGCGGCGAAGGTCCAGTTCGGCAGGGCGTCGAACCAGGCTTCCAGGAAGCCCTTCCGGTCGTTCTCGTGGTCCAGGTAGTAGGCGTGCTCCCACACATCACAGACCAGCAGCGGCGTCAGCTCCGGCCGCGGCACGGTGTCGTCGGCGTCGTGGGTGGAGCGGATGACCAGCCGCCCGCCGTTCTCGGCGGCGAGCCAGATCCAGCCGGAGCCGAAATGGCCCGCGCCCTCCTCGACGAAGGCCGTCTTCAGCTTCTCCAGGCCGCCGAAGGCCTCGGCGATGGCGCCGGTAAGGCCCGCGTCGGGCGCCTGGCGCTCGGGGCTCATGCAGGACCAGAAGAAAGCGTGGTTCCAGGCCTGCGCGGCGTTGTTGAACAGCTTCTTCTCGTTGTCCCGCTGCGCCTTCAGGATCACCTCTTCCAGGCTCTCGGGCCTGTCGCCGGTCTTTGCGAGAAGCTCGTTGAGCGTCTTCACATAGGTGGCGTGATGCTTGTCGTGGTGAACGCGCAGGGTGCGTTCCGAAATGACCGGCGCCAGGGCGCCGTAGGCGTATGGCAGGGGGGTAAGCTTGAACATGGGCGAGGCTCCTGAGAGCCACCGATAACCCTTAACCCCGTCGATGGTTCAGCGCGCTGGGGCTCAGCGCTGGCGCGGCGCGCCGGTCGGGTCGAACTCTAGCGGCGGGGGCCCGCCGGTGGCCCAGTCCAGCAGCTCCGCCGTATGGACGATCGGCACGGCGCTCGCCTCCGCCAATTGGGTGAGGCAACCGATGTTGCCGGTGGCGACGACGTCCGCCCCCAGTTGCGAAAGGCGGTCGAGCTTGCGGTCCCGCAGGCGCGCCGCCAGGTCCGGCTGGAGGATGTTGTAGGTGCCGGCCGAACCGCAGCACAGGTGGCTTTCGGCGGGTTGTTTCACCGTGAACCCGGCCTCGGAAAGCAGCCGGGCCGGCCCCTCACGCAGGCCCTGGCCGTGCTGCAGGGAGCAGGCGGACTGATAGGCCACCGTCAGGGGCGGAGCCTTTCCCGCGGTCGGCAGGCCGAAAGCCTCGACCACCTCGGTCACATCCTTGGCCAGGGCGCTGACCCGGGCGGCCTTGGCGGCGTAGGCCGGATCGTGGGCGAGAAGTTCGCCATAATTCTTCAGGCTGGTTCCACAGCCGGCCGCCGTCGCGACCACGGCGTCCAGCCCGCCGGCCTCGATCAGGCGGGTCCAGGCGTCGACATTGGTACGGGCGGCCGCCTTGGCCGCCGCCTCGCGGCCCAGGTGCTGGACCAGGGCGCCGCAGCACACCTCGCCTGGAGCCGGGACGATCTCCAGCCCCATGCGGCCGAAGAGCCGGGAGGTCGCAGCGCGCACCTGCGGCCTCAGCACGGGCTCCGCACAGCCGGTGAGGATCGCGACGCGGCCGCGGCGCGGCGCGGCTGTGGGCGCCGCCGTCGGCCTTGCGCGCGGGGCTGGGCGCGCCGGCGCCAGGTCGAGCATGGCCGCGGCCGGCTTCAGGGCCTCTTTCCGGCGCAGCGATCCCGCCATCGGCTTGACGATCCTGGCCAGGAAGAGGGCGGCCCGGAATCTCATGGGATAGGGCATGACGGCGGCGAGCAGGCCGCGATACAGCCGGTCCATGAACGGGCGGTGGCCGCGTTCCTCCACATAGGCCCGGGCGTGGTCGATCAGGCGGCGGTAGTCGACGCCCGAGGGGCAGGTCGTGGCGCAGGCCAGGCACGAGAGGCAGCGGTCGATGTGCTTGACCACCTCGGCCGAGGGTTCGGCCTGGGTCTCCAGCATCTCCTTGATGAGGTAGATCCGGCCGCGGGGGCTGTCGAGTTCGTCGCCCAGCAGGACATAGGTCGGGCAGGTCGCCGTGCAGAAGCCGCAACGCACGCAGCGGCGGATCTCCGCCTCGGACGCAGCGTTCGCCGGATCGGCGAGGAGGGCGGGCGAAAACTCGGTCTTCATGCGCTGGCGCTCCGGCGATCGAGGAGCACGCCCTGCGGGTCGAACGCCGTGCGCACTCGCGCGCTCAGGGCGGCCAGGGCGGGAGGCTCGGGGTGGAAAGCGGGCGCGTCGGCCGGGTGGTCGGAGCGGACCAGGGTGGCGTGGCCGCCCAGGCGTTCGGCCGCTCCCCTGACTTCGCTGGCGCGGGGCTCGGGCAGCGACAGCCACAGGAGGCCGCCGGCCCAGTCCAGCAGCCAATGCCCATCCGTATGGGCCAGGGCCGCCACAAGCCGGGCGCCGGCGGCGGGCGGCGCGCAGATGCGCCACAGGGCGCCCGGCAGCCCGGCGAGCGGCGCGACCTCGCTCACAGTGCGCCAGAGCTCCACGGCGTCTTCCTCGTCCAGGACCACGATCTCGCCGACCCGCTTGAGTTCGGATTTGAGTCGTTCGACCCGGGCGGCGACCGAGGGCGGGAAGCCCTCGACGCGCAGGGCCGTGACAGGCTGGCCGCCCATGTCCGGCAGGTGGGCGGCGGCGCTGACCTCCACGGGCAGGCGCATGGCCGCGCCCATGGCCGCCACGGCGCGCGCCGGATCGAGGCCGATGAGCAGCACGCTCGCCGTCGTGCGCGGTCGTGGAACGACCTTCACCGTGACGGTGGTCAGGGCCGCCAGGCCGCCCCAGGCGCCGGCCATGAGCTTGGGAAGGTCGAAGCCCGTGACGTTTTTCACGACCCGCCCGCCGGCCTTGAAGGCCAGGCCGCGGCCTGAAACCGCCTCGAAGCCCAGGAAGTGGTCGCGCGCCGCGCCACTGGCCAGCCGCCGCGGCCCTGAAATATTCGTCGACAGCACGCCGCCCAGGCTCGCCCCGCTGTCGGACGCGCCCAGCAGCGCGCCAAGGTCCGGCGGCTCGAAGGCCAGCATTTGGCGTTCGGCGGCAAGCATCGGCTCGATCTGCGACAACCGAGCGCCGGCCTCGACAGTGAGCACCAGCTCCTGCGGGTCATAGTCGACGATGCGGGACAGCCGCGAGAGGTCGAGGATGTCGACAGTCTCGCGGGCGCCGGCGCCATAGGCCGCCTTGGAGCCGCCGCCGCGCACCTCCAGGCGCCGGCCCAGCGCCGCGGCCTGGCTGACGGCCTCGGCGGCTTCGCGTGCGTCTGCGGGGGCCAGGACGCTCATCAGAACCGCGGCAGGTCGGGGAAGGGCAGGGCGCCGCCGTGCACATGCACGCGCCCCAGCTCGGCGCAGCGATGCAGGGTCGGAAACACCTTGCCCGGATTGAACAGCAGGTCCGGGTCGAAGGCCTGCTTCAGGCGCTGCTGCTGCTCCAGGTCGCCCTCGTTGAACATCACCGGCATGAGGTCGCGCTTTTCGACCCCGACCCCGTGCTCGCCGGTCAGCACGCCGCCCACCTCGACGCACAGGCGCAGGATATCGGCCCCGAAGGCCTCGGCCTTCTCCAGTTCGCCCGGGCGGTTGGCGTCGTAGAGGATCAGCGGGTGCAGGTTGCCGTCGCCGGCGTGGAAGACGTTGGCGACGGCCAAGCCGTAGCGCTCGGACATGGCGTCCATGCGCGCCAGGACGCCGGGCAGGGCGCGGCGCGGGATTGTGCCGTCCATGCAGTAATAGTCCGGGGAGATGCGGCCTACCGCCGGGAAGGCCGCCTTGCGCCCGGCCCAGAACCGCGCCCGCTCGGCGTCGGAGCCGGCGACGCGGACGGAGGTGGCGCCATTGGCGCTGGCGATGGCGCAGACCTCGGCCAGGAGGTGCTCGCACTCGGCGGGCGGGCCGTCCAGCTCGGCGACCAGCAGAGCCTCGGCGTCCAGGGGGTATCCGGCCTGGACGAAGGCCTCCGCGGCATGGATGGCGGGCCGGTCCATCATCTCCAGTCCGGCCGGGACAATGCCGGCGGCCATGATGTCGGCCACGCACTGGGCCGCGCCTTCGACGGTTGGAAAGCCCAGCAGCGCCGCGCTCACGCATTCCGGCGCGGGCAGGAGCCGCACCACCACTTCGGTCACCACGCCCAGCAGGCCCTCGGACCCCACCACGACGCCCAGGAGGTCGAGACCCGGCGCATCGAGGGCGCGGCCGCCCAGGGTGACCACCTCGCCGGTGATCAGCACCAGGGTGGCGCCCAGCACGTTGTGGGTGGTCAGGCCGTATTTCAGACAATGCACGCCGCCGGAATTCTCCGCGACGTTGCCGCCTATGGAGCAGGCGATCTGGCTCGACGGATCGGGGGCGTAGAAGAAGCCGTCGGCCTCAACCGCCCGGGTGACCGCCAGGTTGGTGACGCCCGGCTGGACCACCGCCACGCGGTTCTCCAGGTCGACCTCCAGGATCTGGTTGAAGCGGGCCATGCCCAGCAGCACGGCGTCCTCGAGGGGCAGGGCGCCGCCGGAGAGCGAGGTGCCCGAACCCCGCGGTACGACCCGCACGCCCTCTTGGCTGCACCAGGCGAGAATCGCGGCGACCTCTTCCGTCGTCTGCGGCAGCACGACCAGCATGGGGGGCTGGCGGTAGGCGGTCAGTCCGTCGGTCTCATAGGCGCGCAGGGCGTCGGGATGATCGATGACCGCTTCGGCCGCCGGCAACAGCGCCCGCATCGCCGCGACGATCTCGCTGCGTCGACGCAGCACGTCGCCGTCCGGGGCGGGCATCTTCAGCGACATGGCCCCGTTTTAGGGTCCGCCCAGGGCGCCGACAAGCGGCGTGGCCGTACAAGCGCAGCCTGGAGGTTGACCCGCAGCCGCATGTTGCCGAGAAGGCGCCGGAACGCCGCGGTTAGGTTGCGGTTTGTCTTTGCGAGTGGAGCGCCATTCAGGTGACTGGTTCGATCCCGGAATATGTCGACGTCAGCGGTCTCAAGGTGGCTCGGCCCCTGTTCGATTTCGTGGCGCAGGAAGCCGCGCCGGGGACCGGGGTGGATGTCGACGGCTGGTGGGCTGGACTGGCCAGCCTGCTCGGGACGTTCGCGCCGCGCAACCGCGCCCTCCTGGCTGAGCGCGACCGGCTGCAGGCCGAGATCGACGCCTGGCTGAAGGGGCGGCGTTCAAAGGGCGAGCCCGCGCCTTCGCCCGTCGAGCAGACGGCCTTCCTGACGAAGATCGGCTATCTGGTCGCCGAGGGGCCGGACTTCACGATCACCACCGCCAATGTCGACCCGGAAGTGGCCAAGGTCGCCGGGCCGCAGCTGGTCGTGCCGCTTTCCATCGTGCGCTATGCCCTGAACGCGGCCAATGCGCGTTGGGGCAGCCTGTATGACGCCCTCTACGGAACGGACGTGATTCCGGACGACGGGGGCGCCGGCCGTTTCGGGTCCTACAATCCCGTGCGCGGCGCCGAGGTGATCGCCCGCGGCCGCGCCGTGCTCAACGAGGCGGCCGCCCTCACGAGCGGGTGCCACAACGATGTGAGGGCCTATTGCGTCAAGGCCGGCGCCCTGGTGGCCATGACACGGAGCGGTCCCGTCGGCCTCGCCGACCCGTCGGGCTTCGTCGGGTTCCAGGGCGAGGCGGCGACGCCGTCGGTCGTGCTGCTGCGCCACAACGGCCTGCACATCGAGATCCGCATCGACCGCAGGCACCCGATCGGGTCCACCGACCTGGCCGGCGTCGCCGACATCATGCTGGAGTCGGCGGTCACCACCATCATGGACCTGGAAGACTCGGTCGCGGCGGTGGACGCCGAGGACAAGGTCGCCCTCTACCGCAACATGCTGGGCCTGCTGCGCGGGACCCTGACCGCCGAATTCGAGAAGGGCGGCAAGGTGACGGAGCGCGCCCTGGACCCGGATCGGACCTACCAGACTCCGGCCGGCGGCGAGCTGACCCTGGCGGGCCGCAGCCTGATGTTTTTCCGCAATGTCGGGCACCTGATGACCACGGACGCGATTCTGCTGCCGGATGGTTCGGAGGCGCCGGAGGGCGTGGTGGACGGCGCCGTCACCGCCCTGGTCGCCCATCATGACCTGAAGGGCCTGGGCGCTCATCGCAACAGCCGCACCGGCTCGGCCTATATCGTGAAGCCCAAGATGCACGGGCCGGCCGAGGCGGCCTTCGCCGACGACCTGTTCGACGCCTGCGAAGACCTGGCGGGCCTGCCGCGCCATACCCTCAAGATCGGGGTGATGGACGAGGAGCGCCGCACCAGCGCGAACCTGAAGGAGACCATCCGTGCGGTGAAGGATCGGGTGGTGTTCATCAACACCGGCTTCCTCGACCGCACCGGCGACGAGATCCACACCGACATGCAGGCCGGCCCGATGGTGCGCAAGGGCGCGATGAAGTCGCAGCGCTGGCTGCTGGCCTATGAGGACCGCAATGTCGACGCGGGCCTGGCGGCGGGCTTCGCCGGCAAGGCGCAGATCGGCAAGGGCATGTGGGCCATGCCAGACAAGATGCGGGACATGCTGATCGCCAAGGTCGCCCACCCGCAGGCCGGCGCCAACGCCGCCTGGGTGCCGTCGCCGACCGGGGCCACGCTCCACGCGATGCACTATCACCATGTGGACGTCGCGGCCCGGCAGGCGATCCTGAAGGACCGCGCGCCGACCCCGCTGGAGGATCTCCTGACCCTGCCGCTGGCTGGTAATCACAACTGGTCGGAGCAGGAGGTCCGCGAGGAGCTGGAGAACAACTGCCAGGGCATATTGGGCTACGTGGTGCGTTGGATCGACCAAGGTGTCGGCTGCTCCAAGGTCCCGGACATCCACGACGTCGGTCTGATGGAGGACCGCGCCACTCTGCGCATCTCCAGCCAGATGCTGACCAACTGGCTCATGCATGGGGTCTGCAGCCGCGAGCAGGTCGAGGCGGCGCTCAGGCGCATGGCCGCGGTGGTGGACAAGCAGAACGCCGGCGACCCGGTCTACCGGCCGATGGCGCCCGGCTTCGACGGGGTCGCGTTCAAGGCGGCTTGCGACCTGGTGTTCAAGGGCGCCGAGCAACCGAACGGCTATACCGAGCCGCTGCTGCACGCCTACCGGCGCCAGGTGAAGGCGCAAGCTTCGACGGTTTGAATCCGCGCGGGCTGCGTCTAGAACTGACGAAACAGAGACCATAAGGCGTGCGATGGCGGTCGATCCGGGAGACTTCAAGCAGGGCATGCGCCGGTTGGGCGCCAGCGTCTGCATCATCACCACCCGGCGCGCCGACGGCGCCCGCAACGGCCTGACGGCGACGGCGGTCTGCTCGCTCTCGGCCGACCCGCCGATGTTGTTGGCCTGCCTGAACAAGTCCAGCAACACCTACCGCCCGATCGTCGAGGCGAAGGTGTTCGCGGTCAATGTCCTGTCCCTGCAGGACGCCGCCGTGGCCGACCGGTTCGCCGGAACTCTGTCCGGCCCCGAAAAATTCGAGGCCGGCGAGTGGATCGAGACCGCCACCGGCGCGCCGATTCTGGCCACCGCCCTGGCCGCCTTCGACTGTGAGCTAGACCGTGTCATGGAGGCCGGCACCCACGCCATCATGCTGGGCGCCGTCAGGCACGTGACCCTGGGCGAGCCCAGCCGGGCGCCGCTTCTCTACGCCCAGGGCGGCTATGGCGGGTTCTCCACCGAGCTGGCGAATCTTCTGCTCGGCTGACGGCCTCCCCCTGGCTTTGGGCTGGCGGCCTGAGTCAACCTGCCGCACCGACCGCCCGACATCGGCGACAATGGCGCCGCATATTCGCCATGGATCTGCAGCTAAGCTTGCCTTGACCAGCCGATGAATAGTGCGGTCGGGGACGCCGGGGGGCGTACCATTACGGCTATGCCGATGGGGTCCGCCCGATGCCTTACTTTTGCTATATCAATCATCGCGAAGGCGACGTTCCGCATTTCCAGGTCCTTCCGGAATGCACCCAGGCCGGCGCTGTACATATCGCAGCGCGCCTTTTGCGCGAGCATGATGACGCCGACACCGCTGATCTTTGGCGGGGCGAACACTTGATGCTCAGGATTTCACGCTCCGACGCCAATCGAATTGTTGCGACCGCGTCGTAAATGAAGACTTGTGAATCGTTCTTACCATCCGTATTCACCCGTCAAGTGATTTGGAGATGGTGATGGAAGATCAGAAAGCCGACCTGTTGGACCTTACGGCCCATATCGTTGCGAACTATGTGGGTAATAACACGTCGGCTGTCGGCGAACTGCCAGCGCTGATCAAAAGCGTGCACGCCGCCCTGGCGGGCGTCTCCTCGCCGCAACCCGTGGCGGTCGAGCAGAAGAGCCCGGCCGTGCCGATCAAAAGGTCGATCACGCCGGACGCGATCATCTGCCTGGAGGACGGACGCAAGTTCAAGAGCCTGAAGCGGCACCTGCGCACCAAGTACAACCTCTCGCCCGAAGAATACCGCGCCAAGTGGGGCCTGCCGAAGGACTATCCGATGGTGGCTCCGTCCTACGCCGAAGCGCGCTCGGCGCTGGCGAAGTCCATGGGCCTGGGCCAGGGCGGCCGTCGTCCGGCTGCTGTCGCCGCGGCGCCGACCCGCGGACGCAAGAAGGCCGCCGCGGGCGCCTGATCCGCGCTTGAGTTCGCCCCTGCCGGGGGCGATAGGGGCGGGCGATGAATCCCGTCCGCCCCTCTGAGCCGGCCCTGTTGCAGGTCTTGGGCCTGCGCAAGTCCGTCCCCGGCGGGCGGCTGCTCTTTTCCGACCTGGACCTGAACCTCTCCGCCGGCGAATTCGTGGCGGTGATGGGCGAGTCCGGCGTGGGCAAATCCACCCTGCTCAACCTGATCGCCGGGCTGGACACGCCGGACGCCGGCGAAGTGCGGATCGAGGGCGCCGCGTTGAGCGCGCTGGACGACGATGCGCGCACGGTCCTGCGCCGTGACCGCATCGGCTTCGTCTTCCAGGCCTTCCACGTCCTGCCGCACCTGACCCTGGCGCAGAACGTCGCCCTGCCGCTCGCGCTCCAGCGTGTGCCGGCCGCGGAGTCGCTGCGGCGGGCCGTTGACGCCCTGAAGCGCGTCGGTCTCGCAGGCCGTGACGCGGGCTTTCCGTCCGAGCTCTCGGGCGGCGAGCTCCAGCGGGTGGCCATCGCGCGGGCCCTCGTCCACGGCCCGGCCCTGATCCTGGCGGACGAGCCCACCGGCAACCTCGACCCGGAGACCGCCGGGCGCGTGCTGGAGCTGTTCAACACCCAGGCGCGCGACCTGGGGGCCGCGGTCATTCTGGTCACCCATTCGCAGGTCGCAGCCTCGACCGCGGACCGCGTGCTGCGCCTGACGCCGGCGGGCCTGACACGGGCGGACCTGGCGCCGGGTCATGGCGGGTAGGTCCGCCTCCCGCGCAGCGCTTCCCGCCAGCCTCGGCTGGATGATTCTTGGCGAGTGGCGCGCCCATCCGGTGCGCGCGGCGACGGCGGCGCTCGCCATCGCGCTCGGCGTCGCGCTCGGCTACGCGGTCCACCTCATCAACGCCTCGGCCCTGAGCGAATTCTCCCAGGCGGTGCGCACGGTCTCAGGAGAGGCGGACTTTCAGGTCCGGTCCAGGACGCCCGCCGGCTTCGACGAGCAGCTCTATCCGCGCCTCGCCCGCGTCCCCGGGGTGGCCGCAGCCAGCCCTGGCGTGGAGTTCGCAGCCGTCACCGACACGGGTGCGACCCTGACCCTTCTGGGCCTGGACCCCATGCGGGCCGCCGCCGCGGCGCCCGTCCTGTTCGCGCCGCCGGGGGAGGGCGCATCAGCCTTCGACGCACGCTCCCTCCACCTTTCGGCGGCGGCCCTGGCGGCCAGCAAGCGCAAGGTGGGCGATGTGGTCACCCTCTCGGCGAACGGGCGCTCGGTTCCGCTGCGCATCGCAGGCGTGCTGCCGGCGGCCGGTGAGACGCGCAAGGCGGCGGTCATGGACATCGCCGCCGCCCAATGGCGCTTCGGCGCGCTGGGCCGACTGCAGCGGATCGACCTCAAGCTCGCCCCCAGCGCCGATCCCCGGATCGTGCGCCCGCGGATCGCCGCGCTCTTGCCGCCGGACGCGCAGATCGTCACGCGCCAGGACGAGGCCCGGCGGACCGACAGCCTTTCGCGGGCCTACCGCGTCAACCTGCAGATGCTGGGCCTCGTGGCGCTGCTCACCGGCGCCTTTCTCGTCTATTCCGCCCAGTCACTGTCGGTGGCGCGCCGGCGCCCGCAGTTCGCCCTGCTGCGGGTCCTGGGCGCCCGGAGGCGGGCGCTGACAGCCCAGATCCTTGTCGAGGGGGCGGTCGTCGGCGGGATCGGCGCCTTGGCGGGCCTGGCCCTTGGGGTCGGGGTGGCGGAGGCGGTGCTGGGTCTCCTGGGCGGGGACCTGGGCGGCGGCTATTTCGGCGATCAGAGACCGCCCCTGGTGGTCTCGGGGGCGGCGGCGCTGGTGTTCGGGGCGCTGGGCCTGGCCTCAGCCCTGCTGGGAAGCCTCCTGCCCGCGCGCGGGGCGGCGCGCGCCCAGCCGGCGGCGGCGCTGAAGGGGGCCGGCGATCTGGCCTCGGGCGGCGGCGGGCGGCTCTGGCCGGCGCTGCTGCTGCTTGCGGCCGGCGGCGTCTGCGCGCTCGCGCCGGCCGTCCAGGGCGTGTCGGTGTTCGGCTATGTGGCCATCGCCCTGCTGCTGGCGGGCGGGGTGGCGGCCATGCCCTGGCTGGCCCGACGGCTGTTCGGCCCCCTGCAGCGCCGCCCCACCGGGCGCCCGGCCCTGGACCTGGCGGCCAAGCGGCTGTGGGGCGCGCCCTCGCAGGCGGCCATCGCCCTGTGCGGCCTCGTCGCCTCCACCAGCCTGATGATCGCCATGGCGGTTATGGTCTCCAGCTTCCGTGGCTCGGTCGAGGATTGGCTGGATCAGATCCTCCCGGCCGACCTCTATCTGCGCGTGGACGGCGGCGCCGTCCTCGACCCCGCGGCCCAGGCGCGGCTGGCCGCCCAGCCGGGGGTCGGGGCGATCCGCTTCCGGCGGACGGCCGCCCTCAGCCTCTCACCTGACCAGCCGCCCCTGACGATCATCGCCGCCGACATCGATCCCAAGGCGCCCGCCGACGCCTTTCCTTTGATCGGGCGAGCGCGGACGCCGCCCCCGGGCGCGCTTGCCGTCTGGGTCTCGGAGCCGGCGGCCTGGATCCACCACTGGCGGGCCGGCCAGAGCGTTCGCCTGCCGCTGGGTCCGAACGGCTCGACTGAGGTCTTCGTGGCCGGGGTCTGGCGGGATTATTCGCGCCAGCACGGGGCGGTGGCGCTGTCGGGCGCCGACTACCAGCGCCTCACCGGCGATGTGGCCCGCACCGAGGCCGCCATAGAGCTGGCGCCGGGCGCCGACCCGCAGGCGGTCGCCGCGGCGCTGCGCGCGGCCCTGCCGGCGCCGGTGGCCGCGTCCGCGACGATCGGCTCGGCGGCCCAGATCCGGACCGTCGCCCTGAGGGTCTTCGACCGCAGCTTCGCGGTCACCTACGGACTGGAGGCCGCGGCGATCGTCGTCGGGCTGGCGGGCGCGGCGGCGGCCTTCGCCGCCCAGACCCTGGCGCGCACCCGCGAGTTCGGCATGCTGCGGCACATCGGGGTCCGCCGGGGGCAGGTCGCGACCATGCTGGCGGCGGAAGGGGCGATGCTCGGCGCCTTGGGCGCCGCCGCGGGCCTGATCCTCGGCTTCGCCATGAGCCAGGTGCTGATCCATGTGGTCAATCCGCAGTCCTTCCACTGGACCATGCGCACGCAGGTTCCCTGGGGCCTCTTCATCGGCGTGACGACGGCGCTCATAGCCGCTTCGGCCGGGGCCTCGCTGCTCGCCGGCCGTCGCGCCCTGTCGCAGGATGCGGTGCTGGCCGTGCGGGAGGATTGGTGACGTGGCGGACCTGACCCGACGCCGCGCCGCCCTGGCCGCGCTCGCCGCCGGCGCCTCGCCTGCGCGGGCGCAGGAGAAGCCCGTCCTGCCCGCCTATCCAGTCGTGGCGCCCGGGCGCGCCCTGCGCTTCCCGCAGGACCACGGCGCGCACCCCGAATTCCGCACCGAGTGGTGGTACGTCACCGGCTGGCTCAAGGGGCCCGAGGGCCGCGACCTGGGCTTCCAGGCGACCTTCTTCCGCACACGGCCGCAGACCGACCAGAGCAACCCAAGCGCCTTCGCGCCACGGCAGATCCTCTTCGCCCATGCGGCCCTGTCCGATCCGGCGGCGGGCCGTCTCGCCCACGACCAGCGCGCCGCGCGGGCGGGGTTCGGCCTGGCGCAAGCCAGGCTGGGCGACGCTGACATCGCCATCGACGACTGGCGGCTCTGGCGCGATGATCGGGGGCTCTTCCGGGCGCGGCTCGGCGGTGAGGCGTTCGCCCTCGACCTGGCGTTCCGGCCGACCCAGCCGCCGCTGCTGCAGGGGCAGGGCGGTTACAGCCGCAAGGGGCCAAGGCCGCAGGAGGCCAGCTACTATTACAGCCTGCCGCACCTGGTGGTGACAGGGCGGCTCCGGCAGGGACGGCGCTGGAGCCAGGTGACCGGCCAGGCCTGGATGGACCGGGAGTGGTCGTCCTCCATCCTCGCCCCGGGCGCCGTCGGCTGGGACTGGACGGGCCTGAACCTGGATGACGGCGCGGCCCTGACCGCCTTTCAGGTGCGCGACAAGGCGGGCAAGCCCCTGTGGGCGGGCGGTTCGCTCCGTGCGGCGGACGGAGGCCTGACGGTCCTTGCACCGGGCGATGTGAGCTTCACGCCGCTGCGCCGCTGGCGCTCGCCGCGCACCGGGGCGGTCTATCCAGTCGAGATGGACGTGGCGGCCCGCACGCCGGCCGGTCTGCGCCAATGGCGCCTGAAGCCGTTGTTCGCCGACCAGGAGCTCGACAGCCGCTCTGCCGGCGGGCCGGTCTATTGGGAAGGGGCGGTGACCACAGCGGGCGGGCGCGGCTATCTTGAACTGACAGGATATGCTGAAGCCCTGCGGCTGTGATCCGCGGCGCGGACAGGAGGAGACGGCGATGGACCTGCAACTCGAGGGCAAGCGCGCCCTGGTGACTGGCGGCAGCAAGGGGATCGGCCGTGCCATCGCCCATCAGCTCGCCCTGGAGGGCGCGCACGTGGTGATCAGCGCCCGTGATGCGAAAACCCTTGAGGCCGCCGCCGAGGAGATCTCCGCCGAGACCGGACGCAAGGTCGGATTCGCGGTCGGGGACACCGGCGACGACGCCTCGGCCCGGGCCATGGTGGAGACGGCGGCCAAGGCCCTGGGCGGGCTCGACATCCTGGTGAACTCCGCCGCGCGGCCGGCCGGATCGGCCCCCCCGCCGACGCTGGAGACCATGACCGAACAGGCGCTGTGGGAAGAGGTCAACGTCAAGGTGATGGGCTATGTCCGCACCGCCCAGGCCGCCGCGCCCTACATGATCAAGGCCGGCTGGGGGCGGATCATCAACATCAGCGGGCTGAACGCCCGATCGAGCCATTCGCTCGTGGGTTCGGTGCGCAATGTGAGCGTCGCCGCCATGACCAAGAACCTTGCCGACGAGCTGGGGCCGAAGGGGATCAACGTCACTGTGGTCCACCCGGGCCTCACACGCACCGAACGCACGCCGGGCATGATCGCCGGCATCGCCCAGGCCCGCGGCATAACCGCCGAACAGGCGGAAGCGGCGCTCACCGGCGGGATCGTCATCGGCCGGATGGTCGACGCGGCCGAGATCGCCGACATCGTGGCCTTCCTCGCCTCGCCGCGCAGCGTGGCCATCACCGGCGACGCCATCGCCTGCGGGGGCGGGGTGAAGGGGTCGATCTACTACTGACGTCCGGGACTGACGTCGGCGCTGACGGCCGTCGGCTTAAGGTCTTGGTGACCGAAGCACCGTGTAACTCGCGGCGGTGATTCGCTTACAGGACCTCATGAAAGCCGCTCGTAACCCTGCTTTCGACCACGGCGCTGCGTTGCGCGTGCCGCCGGCTCACGACTCCGCCAACTGGCGCAAGCTCTGGCTCTGGCTGGGCGAGGACGGCCGCGCCACGGACGTCCCTGGCGTCGTCGAGGTGCGCACGCCCGACGGCGCGAGCGTGGCCCGCCCTGGCGATTGGATCGTGCTGTCTGTGGCGGGCGCGTTCCATGTCGCCCACGCGGCGCACCGGGCGCGGAAAGCCTCCGTCTAGTTGGTGCGGCCTTCGGCGCTGTCGCGGCGGGCCTTTTCCAGCTCCTCGCCTTCGGGGCCTTCGAGGGCGTCTTCGGCCTCGTGGGCCTTCTTGTCGACCTTACCGCTGCGCGCGAACTTTTCCTGCTCCTCGCGATAGCGACGGGCGGCCTCATAGTTGCCTTCGCCCTGAATCTGATCCTTGTCGGCCATTGCGCATCTCCTTGGAGGGATGCGAGGGAAACACCCGCGCGCTGGCGGCGTTCCGACGGCCTAGGCGGGGACCACGTCGACGGCGACGTCGATCTTCTGATCGCCCGAGCCAAGCACCACGCCGCCGATCGGCGCCACGTCGGAATAATCCCTGCCGACCGCCAGGATGATGTGGTTCAGGGTGGCTATGACGGCGTTGGTGGGGTCGAAGCCGATCCAGCCATGCTCGCCGCCGCACCAGAGATTCACCCAGGCGTGGGTGGCGTCCGCCCCTTCCAGGCGCGGCTGCCCCGGGGCCGGGAAGGTCCGCAGATAGCCGCTCACATAGGCCGCCGGCAGCCCCAGGCCATGCAGGCCGGAGATCATGATGTGGGCGTAATCCTGGCACACGCCCCGGCGGGCGCGGAACGCCTCGAGCGCGGGGGTGGAGACCTCGGTGGACTTAGGGTCGTAGGAGAATTCCCGCCGCATGGTCTGGGCCATCTCGTAGGCGGCGGCGATGATCGGCCGGCCGGGGGTGAAGAAGCCCCGCGCATAGTCGGTGATCTCGCGCCGGATCGGGGTCAGGCGCGCGGGGAAGAGGAAGTTGGCTGGCGAGGCGACGTCCAGGCTCTCGGCGGCGAAGGCGAGCTCGCGCACCACCTCCCAGGACGGCCCCTCGAAGGGTTCAGGCGGCGGGTCGCGTCGCACGTCGACCCGGGCGCGGGCCTCCACCACAAGCCGGCGGTGCGGCCGATCGATCAGGGCGGTCATCACCCGCTCGCCGAAGGGGCCGATGTGCTCGACGATAGACGACGGCGTAGGCGAGACCGTCACGCTGGACTTGAGCACGCCCTGGTCCGGCCCCTGGCGCGGCGAAAGCCGCAGGGCGCAACGGGCGAAGCTCACCTCGTCCTCGTAACGATAGGTGGTCCGGTGGCTCAGATTATAGATCACGCCAGGCCGCTAAGTCTCTTTGAGGGCGTCGCATTCGAGCCTTGCAGGAAATAGCGCGCGGCGATCGCGTCGGACAGCTTCATCAACATCTGCTCGAACGCAAGCACGCGGCCCGGATTCATGTCGGCCGCCCGGGCGGTCTCGATCTCGCTGGCGAGCCGGATCAGGACGCGGCTCGGCTCCTCGGGCATGCCGTCCGGGTGGAGCGGCGGCAGGCCGGCCAGATGCGATTTCAGGGTCTCGACCTGGAAGGCGGTCGAGCGGGGGTTGAAGGGGTCGAGCATGATCAGGTCGCGGACCGGCGCCAGCGCGATCCCGGCGACATAGCGCGAGCGGTAGGTGATCTGGCTGTCGACCAGGTCGAGCAGCAGGTCGAGTTCGTCCTGCCCGGCGTCCTCCCCGGCGAACTGGCGGGTGAAGCGGCAGGCGTTGACCCCCCGCTCGATCCGCCGGCCCATGTCCAGGAAGCGCCAGCCGGCGACCCGGTTCATGTTCTCCTGGGCCAGGCCCGAGAGGCTGCCGAGTCCCCGCAGACCGGCCTCCGTGCGCGCCAGCAGCTCGGCCTCGGACGGATGGTCCTCGCCCTTGCCGGCGAGCTGCTTCTCGAGGTCGAGCAGCAGCTTCCAGAAATCCTCGGACAGCCGCTCGCGCATGCCGGCGGCGGTGCGCCGCGCCGAGCGGACCAGCGAGACGGCCGAGCCGTAGGCCGCCTCGTCATGCAGGGCGGCGGCGGCGGCGGCCGCGGCCTTGCCGCTTAGCGCCTCCTTGTCGGCGGCGCCCCAGGCGATCAGCAGGCCCTGGATCCGGCGCAGCGTCTCGCCCGCGCCGTGCGTCGCCGCGTCGGCGTCCATCAGGCTGGTGCAGAGGCTGCGCACCAGGCGCAGGGTGGCCTCCGCCCGCTCCATGTAGCGGCCCAGCCAGAACAGGTTGTCGGCCGCGCGGCTCGGCAGGTTGCCCAGGATGCGCACGATCTTCACGTCGTCGCTGGAGGCCAGCAGGGTGACCCGCTCCACCGGCCGATCCGAGATCACCCACACGTCGGCCGCCTGGGCGCCGCTGCCCATGGAAATGGCGCGGGCGTCTGGCCGGTCGGAGATGCGGCAGAAGCCCCCTGGCATGATCTTCCAGCCCTGCGGGGTCGCTGCGGCGTAGACCCGCAGGACGAAGGGGCTGGGCTTCATGGTCCCGTCGCGCCAGGCCGGGGTGGTGGACAGGCGCACCACCTCCTGGCCGACGAAATCGACCGGCCGGGCGCGCATGGCCTCCAGCAAGGCGTCGCGCGCCTGGGGCGTCAGGTCGCTCAGCAGGCGCGGCTCGCCGTCGGCGCCCTCGGAGCGGGCGCCGTCGAAGGCGCTGCCGATCGCCAGGCGGTCAAGATTGCGCTCCACGTGGCTGCGCTCGGCCACCTGGCCGCACCACCAGGTGGCGACGTTGGGCAGCTTGAGGTCCTCGCCCAGCAGCTTGCGGCTCAAGGTCGGCAGGAAGCTTAGCAGGGCGCGGGATTCGATGAGGCCCGCGCCGGGGGCGTTGGCCACCGCGACGCCGCCGCGACGGATCGCCTCCATAAGGCCGGGCACGCCCAGGCGGGAGGCGCTGTTCAGCTCCATGGGATCGATGAAGTCGGCGTCGACCCGCCGCCAGATCACGTCGGCGCGCTTCAGGCCGGCGATGGTGCGCACATAGGCCAGGCCGTCGCGCACCACGAGATCGTCGCCCTCGACCAGCAGGAAGCCCAGATAGCGGGCCAGGTGCGCCTGCTCGAAATAGGTTTCGCTGAACGGGCCGGGTGTCAGCAGGCAGACGCGTGGGTCGCCCCGCGAGGCCAGGGCCGCCAGGCCGGCGCGGAACTCCGAGAAGAAGCCTGCCAGGCGCTGCACGTTCATGGCGTTGTAGAGGTTCGGGAAGGCGCGCGAGAGCACCAGCCGGTTCTCCAGCGCATAGCCCGCGCCCGAGGGCGCCTGCGCCCGGTCGCCCAGCACCCACCAGCGGCCGTCGGGCCCGCGGCCGAGGTCGGCGGCGTAGAGGCTCATATAGCGCCCGCCGGGCGGACGGACGCCCCGCATGGCGCGGACATAGTCGTTGGAGCCGGTCACCGCCGCGGCGGGCAGGTCGCCCTCGGCGACGAGCCGACCCTCGCCATAGAGATCGGTGAGCAGGGTCTCCAGCAGCCCGGCGCGCTGTTCGACGCCGGCGGCGATGTCGCGCCATTCCTGCTCGCCAAGGATGAGGGGCAGGGGGCTGAGCGGCCAGGTGGACTCGTTGTCGTCGCCATAGACCCGATGCGAGACCCCCGCGTCGCGGATGTGGCGCGTGGCGACGGCGAAGCGGTCTTCGAATTCACCCTTCGGAAATTCCGCTAAGGTGTTGAGAAGTCTGGACCAATGTTCCGGTATGCCCCCGCCGGGAAGCATGAGTTCGTCAGGAACGCCAGGCAGGGCTTGATAGTCCGCCAGCCACGCGGACATACGCGCGGCGGCGGCCGGATCAGGCGCCTTGCGGACCGTACGCTCAACGGCCAAGCGGTATCCTCAGGTCCAGCGTCATCGGGAACTCTCCCTTCGGTTCGTCAGGCGGAGGCGTGATCACGCCCGGCGTATGCCCATGGTCCTGGAAGCGCGCCAGCCGCCGGGCTTGGGCCTCGTAGGAATTCACGGGGAAGGTATCGTAGCTGCGACCGCCCGGGTGGGCCACATGATACACGCAGCCGCCGAGCGATCGTCGGTTCCAGCGATCGATAATGTCGAAGGTGAGGGGCGCGTTGACCGGCAAGGTGGGATGCAGCCCGCTCTCCGGCTTCCAGGCCTTGTAGCGCACCCCGGCCACCGCCTCGCCGGGCACGCCCGTCGGGGTCATGGGCAGGGCCCGGCCGTTGCAGGCGATCACATGGCGTTCCGGCGTGAAGCCGGTGACGTGAACCTGCAGGCGCTCGACCGAGGCGTCGACGAGGCGGATCGTGCCGCCGGCCGAGCTCTGTTCGCCCATCACGTGCCAGGGCTCCAGCGCGTGGCGGATCTCCATCTGGACCCCGGCGTGCTGGACCTTGCCGTGGACCGGGAACCGGAACGCGCGCTGGGCCTCGAACCAAACAGGATCAAAGGCGTAGCCGGCCCTGCCAAGGTCGGCGAGCACGTCCTGGAAGTCCGTCCAGACATAATGGGGCAGCATGAAGCGGTCATGCAGGGCCGTGCCCCAGCGCACGAAGGCCCCCGACTGCGGCTCGCGCCAGAACCAGGCGATCAGGCCGCGGATGAGCAGCTGCTGGGCCAGGCTCATGCGCGCGTCCGGCGGCATCTCGAAGCCGCGGAACTCCAGGAGGCCCAGCCGCCCGGTCGGCCCCTCCGGCGAGTAGAGCTTGTCGATGCAAATCTCGGTGCGGTGGGTGTTGCCGGTGACGTCGGCCAGCAGGTTGCGCAGCAGCCGGTCCACCAGCCAGGGCGGCGGCGCCTCGCCTTCGCCGGGCGCCGGCATGGCGGCCAGGGCGATCTCCAGCTCATAGAGGGCGTCGTGACGGGCCTCGTCCACCCGCGGCGCCTGGCTCGTGGGCCCCACGAACAGGCCTGAGAACAGGTAGGACAGCGATGGATGGCGCTGCCAGTAGAGCAGCAGGCTCTTCAGGACGTCGGGGCGTCGCAGGAAGGGTGAATCCGGGGCGCTGGCCCCGCCCACCACCACGTGGTTGCCCCCGCCGGTGCCGCCGTGACGGCCGTCGATCATGAACTTGTCGGCGCCCAGCCGGACCTGGCGGGCCTCGTCGTAGAGCGCCGTGGTGACGTCGACCGCGTCGCGCCAGCTCTTGGCGGGCTGGATGTTGACCTCGACCACGCCGGGGTCGGGGGTCACCTTGGCCACCTCGACCCGCGGGTCGGCGGGCGGTCCATAGCCCTCGAACCGGATGGGCGTTCCCGCCGCGGCGGCGATCGCCTCGATCTCGACCACCAGCTCCAGATAGTCCTCGGCCCGCTCCACAGGCGGCATGAAGATGTAGAGGATGCCGTCCCGCGGTTCGAAGGTCATGGCCGTGCGGACGGGGCCGGTCCTCGCCGCCTTGCGCAGCTTGGCTTGGGCCGGGGTGGCCGGCGTCTCGCCGCTGCGCCGCAGGTCATCGTACGGCGGCAGGGCCTCCCGCGGCTCGAAGGGGTCGCGCGGGGTGACGTGCGGGTAGTCCTCGGGCTTCAGCTCCGGCAGGCTGGAGAGGGGCAGGCGGAAGCCCACCGGCGAGTCCCCTGGCAGCAGGAACAGTCGACCGCGCCGCAGCCGCCAGCTTTCGGTGAGCCAGCCCTCGCCGCCGCCGGCCTTCCAGCGACGGATCGGCAGGACGTAGGCCGTGGGGCGCGTCAGGCCGCCTTCCAGGACGTTCAGCAGGCCGGCGCGGATCGCCGGCTGCTCGATGGCCTCGCTGGTCAGGTCGACGTTCGCCGGGACCTCGCCCTCCCGCGCGATCCAGTGCAGCGGGTCCTCGAAGGCCGGGAGCACGCAGCCGGGGTCGAGGTCCATGGCCTCGGCGAAGCGTCGGGCGAAGCGCGCGGCCTCGAGGTGGCCTGTCCCGCGCAGGATGCGCTGTTCCGAGGTCGCTTCCGCGGCGATCTGGCCGTCGCCGCGCCAGATCGGCTCGCCGTCATGGCGCCAGTAGAGCGCGATCGCCCAGCGCGGCAGGGGCTCGCCCGGATACCACTTGCCCTGGCCGTGGTGCAGCAGCGCCCCGTTCCCGAAGCGCTCGCCCAGCCGCCGGATCAGGAGGTCGGCGAGGCCCCGCTTGGTCGGGCCCATGGCGGAGGTGTTCCACTCCTCGCCCTCGAAATCGTCGATCGAGCAGAAGGTGGGCTCCCCGCCCATGGTCAGGCGCACGTCCTGGGCGACGAGGTCGGCGTCCACCGCTTCCCCCAGCTTGTTCAGGGCTTCCCAGCGGTCGTCTTCGAAGGGCTTGGTGATGCGCACCGGCTCGGCCAGCCGCTGGATGTTCATTTCGAAGCCGAACTCGACATTGGCCGGCCCGACCATGCCGCTGATCGGGGCCGCGGAGCGATAGTGCGGCGTGGCCGCCAGCGGGATGTGGCCCTCGCCTGTCAGCAGGCCCGAGGTCGAGTCCAATCCCAGCCAGCCGGCGCCCGGCAAATAGACCTCGGACCATGCGTGCAGGTCGGTGAAGTCGTGGCTGGCGCCGGTCGGCCCGTCCAGGGCGGCGATGTCGTGCTTGAGCTGGATCAGGTAACCGGAGACGAACCGGGCCGCCAGGCCCAGGCGGCGCAGGATCTGGACCATCAGCCAGGCGGAATCGCGGCACGAGCCGGAGCCGAGCTGAAGGGTCTGGCTCGGCGACTGCACGCCGGGGTCCATGCGCACGAGGTAGCGCACCTCGCGCTGGATGCGCGCGTTCAGGTCCACCAGGAAATTGACCGTGTTGGGCGCCTCGGCGGGCACGGTGTCCAGGAAGGCGCGCAGCGCCGGGCCGTCGTCCTCCAGCTCCAGATAGGGCGCCAGCTCCCGCGCCAGCTCCTCCGAATAGGCGAAGGGCAGGGCCTCGGCGTAGGGCTCCATGAAGAAGTCGAAGGGGTTGATCACCACCATGTCGGCGGTCAGGTCCACCTCGACCGCGAACTCGGTCGCGGGCTTGGGGAAGACCAGCCGCGCCATCCAGTTGCCGAACGGGTCCTGCTGCCAGTTGATGAAGTGCTCGGCCGGGCTGATCTTCAGCGAGAAGCTGGGGATGCGGGTGCGGGTGTGCGGCGCGGGGCGCAGGCGCACGATCTGGGGCCCCAACGTCACCGGGCGATCGTAGCTGTAGCGGGTCAGATGGTGCAGGGCCGCGACGATCGTCAATTCGAGCTCCAGGCGTTTCAGGGGTCGCGAGCGTCACGAGAGAGTGACTGCGGGCCGAACACAAGCGCCGCCGTCAAAAGGCGAAGGTTTAGGCTTCGTCCGCCCAAACCTTGAACGCCTCGAGGGTGTGAGGGCCGAAAGAGTTGATCAGCGGCACGTCGGCGGCGTCTCGGCCGCGGGCGATGACGATGCGCCCGATCCGGCGGGCGTTGTTGCGCGGATCGAACGTCCACCAGCGGCCGTCGAGGAAAACCTCGATCCAGGCGCAGAAATCCATGGGGCCGGTCACCGGAATCTGGATGTCGGGCAGGTAGCCGTTCACATAACGCGCCGGGATGTTCATGCAGCGGCAGAGAGTGAGCGCCAGGTGCGCGAAGTCGCGGCAGACTCCGGTCCCTTCCTCATAGGCTTCGAAGGCGGTGCGGGTCGAACGCGCGCCGTTGTAGTCGAAGGCGATCCGTCCGTGGGCGAAGTCGCAGATCGCCTGGACCCGCGCCCAGCCCGCCTCCACGCCGCCGAACAGTTCCCAGGCGATAGGGCTCATGCGGTCGGTCTCGCAGTAGCGGCTGCCCATCAGGAAGACGAGGCATTCGTCCGGCAGATCCTCGACGGCCGCCTGGCCGGCATGCTCCATCACCGGATCCCATTCGCCGTCGTCTTCGATCAGCGCATCGCTGGTCAAGGTGGTCTTGCCGGCGGGCGCGATCAGCCTGCGGCAGACATTGCCGAACAGGTCGCGGTAGGTGCGCGACGGAATTGGCGGATCGCTGGCGAAGACCTCCGGCTTGGCGAAGGCGCCGGCGTCCTCGGGCATGACCGTCAGCATGCAGACCAGCGGGGTCGGCTGGGGGCAGGAGATGGTGATCTCGTAGCCGTGTCGAATAAGGATCATCCGGCTCAACGCTCCCGCGCCGCTGTGGCGACGTCCCCAGGGGTACGGCCAGCGCCGGAATTCGTTGCGCGCTATCGCACGCTTTCACGTCCTGCCGCAGCGACGCTGCATTCGCGACCTGCGGGCGCTCGTCCGGCGAGCAGAAGCGCTACAGGGATTGGCCGTCGTCCAGGGTGAAGACCGATCCGGTCACGGTCCGCGAGGCGGAGGAGACCAGGTAGAGCGTCATCGGGTCGAGGTCCTGCTCCGTCATCAGCCGGCGACGGGGGAAGCCCTCCACCTGCTTGCGCCCGCCTTCGCTGGCGAACCAGTCGGCGTTGATCTCGGTCTCGATATAGCCTGGGCAGACGACGTTCACATTGACGCCGCGGTTGATCCACTCCCGCGCCAGGGTCCGCCCCATCATCGTCACCGCCGCCTTGGACGCACAGTAGGCCGCCAGACCCGAGGCGGGCTTGTTCGCCAGAATGGAGGCGATCATCACGATGCGGCCGCGTTGCTCGTCGCGCGGGAAGGCGTCCATCATCCGCCGGCCAGCCTCACGCGCCGTCAGGAACGTCCCACGCACATTGACGGCGAACGTCTTGTCGAAGTCCGCGACGGTCAGGTCCAGGGCCGCGCCTTCACCGCCGACCCCGGCGTTGGCGATCACGCTGTCGACCGGGCCGAGCGTTGCCTGAGCGGCGTCAAACCCGGCGATCACCGAGACCTCGTCCTCCACGTCCATGGCGATGGCCATGGCCTTGCCGCCGCGCGCGTTGATCTCTTCGGCGAGCGCCTGAAGGCGCTCGGTCCGGCGCGCCGCCAGGGCCAGGCGCGCGCCGGCGGCGGCGGCCGACCTGGCGAATTGCAGCCCCAGGCCGGAGGAGGCGCCGGTGATCAGAAGGGTGCGGTCGGAGAGGTCGAAGAGCTGCGTCATGGCCCCTCCATGCACCGCGGTGCGGCGGAACGGCAAGACTTGGCCGAACCCGTTCCGCGGCGCTTCGCCGCCCTGGCGGCGGGGCCAGCTTGGGATTTACCAATTAAGCGCCACTTATAGGTGAGCGTGCAGGCTCAGACGCGCCGGCCGCGGAAGGCCCCTATGACGACCAACAGAACCTCCCATATCCGCCTGACGTCCCATCCCCTGGGCGGCGCCAAGTCGCGCTTCCCCATCCACTGGGGCGCGCCTTCGGCCAAGGAGCGCGGGCCGGTGGTGGCCGGCGCCAACGCCGGCGCCGACCGTAACGCCATCGGCGCCCATGGCGGTTCCTATTCGATCTACCGGGCCTTGGCGGTCTCCTCCGGCGCCTTGAATCCGCTGGTCCGCCCGGACCTCATGAACACCTCGCCGGTGGTGGAGATCGGGCCGCACGACCAGTGGTTCGATCCCGACCGCATCGTCGCCCTCGACCCCTGGGGTCACCGCGTCGCCCAGGACTTCGCCGCCGAGATCGCCGAGGGCGTGGATCTGCGCCCCACCATCGCCGTCACCCGCGCCAGACTCACCCTGCCGGAGATCGCCGAGGCGGTCGCCGCCGGGCGGCTCTTCGTGGACGGCGAGGTCCTGCGCGCCGGCCTCGAAGTGGCCGTGACCAAGGTCGCGGTCGATCCGGTCTGGTGGCTGCCTGGCGTCGCCGCCCGCTTCGAGGTGGAGGAGACTTCGCTCCGCCGCACCCTCTTCGAGCAGACCGGCGGCATGTATCCCGAACTGGTCACCCGCCCCGACATCGGCGTCTTCCTGCCGCCCATCGGCGGCGTCAGCATCTATATCTTCGGCGACCCGGCGGGGCTCGGCGACCGCTCGCGCCCGCTCACCTGCCGCGTCCATGACGAGTGCAACGGCTCGGACGTGTTCGGCTCGGACATCTGCACCTGCCGCCCATACCTCACCCACGGGATCGAGGAATGCGTGCGGGGCGCCCAAACCGGCGGGCCGGGCCTTGTGGTCTATAACCGCAAGGAAGGCCGAGCCCTCGGCGAAGTGACCAAGTTCCTGGTCTACAACGCCCGCAAGCGCCAGCCGGGCGGGGACCAGGCCGCGACTTATTTCGAACGCACCGAGTGCGTCGCCGGCGTCCAGGACGCGCGTTTTCAGCAACTTATGCCGGACGTGCTGGCCTGGCTCGGCGTCTCCCACATCGACCGCTTCGTCTCCATGTCGAACATGAAGCATGACGCCCTGGCGGGGGCGGGGATCACGGTCGGCGAGCGGGTGCCCATCCCCGAGGGCCTGGTTCCCGCCGACGCGGCCGTGGAGCTCGAGGCCAAGAAAGCGGCGGGCTATTTCAGCACCGAGCCGGCGCCGACCGAGGCCGACCTCGCCCGCGTCGTAGGCCGCGACCTTGAGTCGTTCTGAATTCGCCGCCCTCCTGACCGCCGCCGCCGTTCGCGAGCGCGCCCACGAACTGCTGGAGATCGGCCTGGCCGACGGCCTCGAGCACTGGCGCGTCGATCTTTCCCGCCTGGACGCGACCGTCGACTTCACCGCCCAGGTGATCCGCGACCGCTATCCCGAACTGGCCGTTCCGTTTCACGCCCGCTGGCGGCACTTCGCCCTGGGCGGCCGTGATCTGTGGGCGCAGATGGCCGGCCGGCCGGCGGACCCCGCGGCCCGGGCCAGAGCGGCCTTCGACCTGGCGATCACCTCGGTGCTGCTGGACGCCGGGGCCGGGCCCGGCTGGCGCTACCGGGACGCGGCCACCGGCCTCGAAGCGGCGCGGTCCGAAGGCCTTGCGATCGCCAGCCTGCGGCTCTTCGAGCAAGGCGGGTTCTCCCTGCAGCCGGCCGATCCGCTGCGCGCCGATGCGGCGGCGCTGGAGCGGCTTGACGCTGCGGCGCTGGGCGCGGCGTTCCAGGCGGGGCCGGCCAACCCATTGCTCGGGCTTGAGGGGCGCGCGGCGCTTCTGCGGCGCCTGGGCGCTCAGGCGCTCGCCCGGCCCGACCTCTTCGCCCTTGCCGACGCCGCGCGCCCGGGCGGACTCTTCGACGCCCTGGCGCAGCGGGCTCAGGGCGGCCGGCTCGAAGCGCCGGTGATCCTCGAGGTGCTGCTTGAGGCGCTCGGCCCCATCTGGCCGGACCGGCTGACGCTGGACGGCGTCGCCCTGGGCGACTGCTGGCGCCATCCGGCCCTGCGGCGCGCCGACGCCACCGACGGCCTCGTGCCGCTGCACAAGCTCTCGCAATGGCTGGCCTATTCCCTGATCGAGCCGCTGGAGGCCGCCGGGGTCGCCGTGACCGGGATCGATGGGCTCACGGGCCTGGCGGAGTATCGTAACGGCGGCCTCTTCTACGACCTGGGCGTCGTGGTCCTGAAGCGCCCGGCGGACGCGGCGGCCGCGCATGGCGTCGCAGACCCCTTGGTGGTCGGCTGGCGCGCGCTCACGGTGGCCCTGCTCGACCGGCTCGCGCCCCTGGTGCGCGAACGCCTGGGCGTCGATGCGGCGGCCTTCCCCCTGGCGCGCGTCCTCGAAGGCGGAACCTGGGCGGCGGGACGGATCGCGGCCCGCAAGGCCCGCGACGGTGGCGGGCCGCCGCTTGCGATCATCAGCGATGGAACGGTGTTCTGAACATGGGCGGCGTCACGGTCATCGATCATCCCCTGGTGCGCCACAAGCTGGCCCTGATGCGCGACAAACGCACCTCCACCAAGACCTTCCGCCAGCTCATGCGCGAGACCGCCGGGCTCATCTGCTATGAGGTGACCCGCGACCTGCCGATCGAGCCCGTGGAGGTGGAGACGCCCATGGGCGTCGCCCACGCCCATGTGCTGGCGGGCAAGAAGCTGGTCTTCGCGCCGATCCTGCGGGCTGGGATGGGCATGCTCGAAGGCATGCTGGACATGGTCCCCTCGGCCCGGGTGGCCCACATCGGCCTTTACCGTGACCCCCAGACGCTCGGGGCGGTCGAGTACTACTACAAGGCGCCCGAGGACGTGGCCGAGCGGCTGGTGGTGGTTCTGGCGCCCATGCTGGCCACCGGCCACACCGCCCTGGCCGCCGTCGACCGCCTGAAGGAGCACGGGGCGAGCGAGGTCCGCTTCGCCTGTATCGTGGCCGCGCGGCAGGGCCTGGACACCTTCGCCGCGCACCATCCGGACGTCGCGGTCTGGACGGCGGCCGTGGACGCGGGGCTTGATCCGGACGGCTATATCCTCCCGGGACTCGGCGACGCCGGCGACCGGATGTACGGGACGCGGTGAGCCTTGCTTGACAGACGAGGGGCGCGGCCCAATCTCATCGGAGAGGGCTTTTTGAAGTCGAGAACTCCAATGTTGTCCAAGCTGCTCAAGGTCGGCCTCCTCGCAGGGGCCGTCGCTACAGGCGCGCTCGTAACTACCGCTGCCGAGGCGCGCTCGCCGAACACCCCGTGCTTCTTCACCAATTCCTGGCAAGGCTGGAGTTCGCCCAGCCCCGACGTCCTGCTGCTGCGGGTGAATATGCATGACGTCTACCGGGTCGAGCTCGCAGGCGGCGGCGGTGGTTCGAGCCTCAACAGCGCCGGCTATTTCCTGGTGAACCAGGTCCGCGGTTCGAATTCGATCTGCTCGGCCCTCGATCTCGACCTTGCGGTGGCCGACCACCACGGCTTCTACCGGCCGCTGATCGCCCGCAACCTCACCCGGCTGACACCTGCCGAGGTGGCCGCGATCCCCAAGAAGTACAAGCCGTAAGGCATTGAATTTACTCCCCCTGTCTTTGCGGCAGGGGGGAGATTGATCACCGGCTGCGCGCCGCCTGCTCATGGACGCCGCCGACGGGCGCCGAGCCGGGTGCGGCCTGGGCGGCGCCGGCTGGCTCCAACGCCCCGGCCACCGCGTCCTCGACCCGCTCGAGCCAGACGAACTCCAGTTTCGCCCGCGCCTCTTCGGGGATGTCGTCATAGTCGCGCCGGTTGCGGGCCGGCAGCATGACCCGGGTCAGGCCCGCACCCGCCGCGGCCACCACCTTTTCCTTGATCCCGCCCACCGGCAGCACGAGGCCGCGCAGGCTGATCTCGCCGGTCATCGCCGTGTCGCTGCGGATGGTCCGGCCGGTCAGGAGCGAGGTCAGGGCCATGTACATGGCGACCCCGGCGCTCGGGCCGTCCTTGGGCGTGGCGCCCGCCGGCACGTGCACATGGATGTCGCTCTTCTCGAAGGCGGTCTGGTCGATCCCGAGCGTGACGGCGTTGCCTTTCACCAGGCTCAGGGCGGCCTGGGCGCTTTCGCGCATCACCTCGCCGAGCTGACCGGTCAGGATCAACCGGCCCCCGCCGAAGGTGCGGGCCGCCTCGATGAACAGGATGTCCCCGCCCACCGGCGTCCAGGCCAGGCCGGTGGCTACGCCCGGCACGCTGGTGCGCATGGCGACCTCGTTCTCGAAGCGCAGCGGCCCCAGGATCTTCTCCAGATCGTCCGGTCCGATGTGGATCGTCTTGGCCGAGCCCTCGGCGATACGCACGGCCCCGTAGCGCAACACGCGGCTGATCTCGCGCTCCAGGTTCCTGACCCCGGCCTCGCGTGTGTAGCCCTCGATGATCCGGGTCAGGGCCGCGGGCTCCACCTCGACCTGCTCGGGCAGCAGGCCGTTGGCCGCCAGCTGGCGGCGCAGCAGATAGCGCTTGGCGATCTCCAGCTTCTCGCCGGCCGTGTAGCCGGCCAGGCTGATGATCTCCATACGGTCGCGCAGCGGCCCTGGAATGGTCTCCAGCATGTTGGCGGTGGTCAGGAAGGCGACGCGGGAGAGGTCGAACGGCGCGCCGACATAGTTGTCCACGAAGGCGTTGTTCTGCTCGGGGTCGAGCACTTCCAGCATGGCGGCGAAGGGATCGCCCTGGGTCCCGGCGCCCATCTTGTCGATCTCGTCGAGCATCATCACCGCATCGCGCGAACCGGCCTTGCGCAGGGCCTGGATGATCCGGCCGGGCAGGGCGCCGATATAGGTGCGGCGATGGCCGCGGATCTCGGCCTCGTCATGCACGCCGCCCAGGCTGACGCGGACGAAGGGGCGGCCCATGGCCCGGGCGATGGACTGGCCGAGCGAGGTCTTGCCCACGCCGGGCGGTCCCACGAAGCACAGGATCGGCGCCTTGCCGTCGGGGGCCAGCTTGCGCACGGCCAGATATTCGACGATCCGGTCCTTGATCTTGGTCAGGCCGTAATGGTCTTCGTCGAGAATCCGCCGCGCTTCGGCGATGTCGATGTCCGGCGATTTCGGCTTGGCCCAGGGCAGTTCGCTCAAGGTCTCAAGATAGGTCCGGATGATGCCGGATTCAGGCGATGAATCCGGGGTGCGCTGCAAGCGGCGCAGCTCCTTGCGGGCCTGGGCCGCCACGTCGTCGGGCATCTGGGCCTTTTCGATCGCCGCTTCCAGTTCGGCGACCTCGGCGCGCGCGCCTTCGTCCTCGCCGAGCTCCTTCTGGATTGCGGCCATCTGCTCGCGCAGCAGGATCTCGCGCTGGCGCTCGTCGAGGGCGGTCTTGGTGTTCCGGCCGATCTCCTCGGACAGGCGCAGCACCTGGAGCCGATGGGTGAGCAGGTTGCTGATCAGATCCAGGCGCGGGCCGAGCTCCAGCGCCTCCAGCACGGCCTGCTTTTCTTCGGGTTTGGCGTCCAGATAGGCGGCCGCCAGGTCGGCCAGGGCGCCCGGCGTGGCCACCGCCTCCACCGTCTCGCGCAGCTCCGTTGGGACCTGGGGCAGGAGGTCGAGCATCTCCCGGACCTGCTGGCGCAGGATCAGGAAGCGCGCCTCAATGGCCGCATCGGCCTCGACCGGCTCAGCCAGCACCTCGCCGCGGGCGGTGAGGAAGGCCGGCCCCTCGCGGTAGGCCTCGACGCGGAAGCGCGCCACGCCCTGGCAGATGATGTGGTGCGCCCCGTCGGGGGCGGTGATGTAGCGCAGGATGTTGGCGACCACGCCGACGTCATGGAGATCGGCGGGGGCCAGGTCTTCCTTTCCCGGGTCGCGCTGCAGGACCAGCAGGACCTGCTGTTGCTCGCGCACGGCCTGCTGGGCTGCGGCGACGGTGGCCGCCCGGTTGACGTTCACCGGGAAGACGACGTTGGGGAAGAACACCAGATGCCGCGTCGGCACGACGATCAGCTCGGGCGGCGCGGGAGGCGGCGCGGCTGCGGTCTCTTCGGCCGGGCTCATGGCCGCGCCTTCTGGAGGGTGACGACCATGCAGCCGTGGGCGGCCGAGCGGCGCACGGAGTCATAGCGGCCGGCGGGCAGGGGGATGCGCCGCTCGAACCGACCCTGAGGCAGCTCCATGCGGTGGATCACGGCGGTGCGCAGTTCGTCCGGCAGGGTCCGCTCGCCCCGCAGCACCAGCACGCCGTCATCGATGAAGGCTTCGGCGCGGTCGGCGTCGACGCCGGGAAGGGCGGCGATCACCAGCACCGCGTCCGGCGTCTCGAGCATGTCGATCGGCGGCTCCCAGGTGGGGCAGGCCGGCTGTGAGGGGTTCGGCCGGAACACCTGCCGGTGCATGCGGTCCGCATCGGCCAGGAGGCTAAGCGCCTCCGACCACATCCAGTCGCGTCTTCGCCCGCTCACCATGCGCCCATGTGCTCCCGTGCTGGTCCTGGCCTAACGCCCGTCGAAGGAGCGCGCTCCCGGATATAGGAAGTGACGGAGAGAAACGCTGGGCATGCAAGCCCAATCCTCCTCGGGCCGGGGAGCGAGCCTCCGGCCGGGGTCTAACGGCCGGAGGCTCTTCGCGCCGCGCCCGGGATGTCGGGGATACCGAGCATGACGCTAGCGGCGTGCAAGGTCGAAACAGCAGGCCGCAGAGTATAAATGCCAGCGCGGCGATTAGTGTTCCGGCGTCTGTGTCAGTGTGAGTATGAGGCTATGAATATCTGTGAATAGTTCTGGAAGTGTCGTCGCGAAATTCGTGAGTACAACATAGGTTACATCCGGTTGGACTGAAGTCCGACGCGTTATACAGGTCAACGGAACGTGATTGCGTTGGATCAATCCGGAGGGATCGTCTGAGCCGGCGAGAGGTTAAGCCTTGCAAGCGCGGACGGGCGCTTGGAGGCGTAGATTTTGGCCGACCATATTATCCGGGTGAGGCCGGCCGGCGACGGCTGGCAGGTGGAATGTCCTCTCACGGGCGATCCGCTGACATATGTGTCGCACGACACCGCGCAGTCGAAGGCGCGGCTCCTGGCCATGTGCGTGGCCGGCATGGGGCTGGATGTCCAGGTGCTGGTGCATGACGCGAGCGAGGCCCTGTGGGCCACGGCGCGATATTTCGCCGACGATCCCGACGGCGCGGACACCCTCGCAGCGGCTTTCACCGCCGCGGTGGCGCTCAGCCAGGGGTGACGGAACGGCGGTCGATCCGCCGCTCCCTCAATGACTTCACGGCTTCGTCGGCGCCGCCGAGCCTGTCGCGGGCGCATCTGAGCTCGCATCGGCCGGAGGGGTCGCGCTGGTCGGGGGATTCACGGCGCCTGCGGGCATGGTGGCGTCAGCGCCGCCGGAAGCCGGCGTCCCCGAGCTTGCCGCGCCCGAACCGGCGCTCGTCGAATCGGAACTCGCGGCGGCGTCCGCCGGTTGGGCCGGGCTCGCGGGTGTCGCGGGCATGGCGGGCGTCGCAGCGACATTCGCCGAGGCGTCAGTTCCCGACGACGCGTTCGCCAGCATCGCCGCCCGGGCCTTCGGCGAGGCCTTCAGATAGGCGTCCAGCATGGTGTAGGGCACCGGCTGGCTTGGCGACGCTACGGTTGCGCCCCCGCGGGCCTTTGCGGGCGCGGCCTGGGCGACGCCGGCCGCAGCGATCAGGGCGAGCGCCGCGCTCGCCAGCATCAGGTTGGATTTCATGTCCGCTTCTCCCAAAGGGTGGCGCTCACGGCCGCCCAAAGCGGAACAACACGCCACGACCGCCGAGGTTGCGGCTTGGCGCGAGGCTTGCTCCGCGCTGCCTGGAAGCGACGCCCTGCAACGTCGCCGTCCCGGGGAGGGACAAATGCGATTTAAACCGTCGGGCGCGTGGCGCGCCGTCACGCCACACCACCTTGGCCTGGTCGGATGGGCGCTGCTGCTGGCGGCCGTGATCGCGGTCGCGCCATTCGTCATCTGGTTCGTGACCCGCGTGGCGATGCTGTTGCGCCTCGTGGCCTGACGCCCCCTTGAATTAAGCGGCCGGCCCGGCGAAATGACGGCGCGCGAAACCTCGCGAGCTGCTGCGCCGGAGCGTTCATGAAAGCCGCCGTCTATTACGAGAACGGGCCGCCGTCGGTGCTTCGCTATGAGGATGTTCCGGATCCGGTCCCGGGCCCGGGCCAGATCCTTGTCGCCGCGGAGTTCATCACCCTGGAGGGCGGCGACGCCATCGCCCGTCGCCTCAGCGCGCCGCGAAACCCGCCCTATATCGTCGGCTACCAGAGCGGCGGCCGGGTGATCGCGCTGGGTCCGGACGCGTCCCGCTTCCGCGTGGGGGATCGTGTGGCGACCTTCGCGCCGGCCGGATCGCACGGGGCGCTGCGCGTGGTTCCCGAGACGACGGCCTGGTCGGTCCCGGACGGGCTCGACATGCAGGTCGCCGCCTCGATCCCGGTCACGTTCGGCACCGCTGACGACGCCCTGTTCGAGTTCGGCGAGCTGAAGTCAGGCGAGTCGGTGCTGATCACCGGCGCTACGGGCGGGGTCGGCGTCGCGGCCGTGCAGCTGGCGCGCGCCGCGGGCGCGATGGTGATCGCCACGGGCTCCGGCGAGGAACGGCTTGCGCGCTTGAAGGCGCTCGGCGCGCACCATGTGATCGATTATCGCGCCGGCGACATCGCCGAGCAGACGCGCGCCCTGACTGATGGACGCGGCGCGGACGTGGTGGTCGAGATGGTGGGCGGGCCGACCTTCGACGCGGCGGTCGCCGCGGCCGCCTATCGGGGCCGGATCGTCTTCGTCGGCGCCGCCGGCGGGGAGCCCGCCACGGTCGACGCCATGCGCCTGCTGGTGGCCTGTAAGTCCGTCCGCGGGATGATCTTCGGCCGGGAGATGCCCACCGAACGGGCGCGGGCGATCATCAACCGCCACATGGCCGCCGCCGCAGAGGGGCGGGTGGAAGTCCCGATCGACCGGGTGTTCCCCCTGTCGGAAGCCGCGGCCGCCCACGATTACCTCGAGAACGGCCACCCGTTCGGACGGGTGCTGATGGCCCCGTGAGGCGTCAGGCGGCGATGAAGCCCTGGAAGTTCTTCATGTAGTCCAGGAAGGGCGGGCTGACCCCTTCGGCGCTCAGATAGTCCCTGGTCACCGGCAGGGGCTGGGCTGAGAAGCCGCGGTCGCGCTCCACGTGCCTGGGGAAGTCGTGGTGCAGGATGGCCGCCCGGCCAACCAGCACGAAGTCGGCGCCTTCGGCGAGCGCACGGTCCACGACGGCGCCGGTGGTGATCTTGCCGGCGCAGCCCAGGCGGGTGTTGCGCCGGTTCAGGCCCGTGAAGCAGGCGAGCAGGCTGCGGCCCTTGAACTGGTCCTCTTCCGGATCCTTGGTCACGTCCCAGAGCGACAGGTCGAGATAATCCAGCTTGTCGGCGTTGAAGAGCTCCTGGGACAGCTCGACGATCTCGGCCATGCGCATGCCGAACCGCTCGGGCGACAGGCGAAGGCCGAGCTGGAAGTCGGGCCGGCAGCGGGCGCGAACGCCGTCGATGATCTCCAGGATCAGCCGCGCGCGGTTCTCCAGCGCGCCGCCATAGCGGTCGTCGCGGCGGTTCATCTCGGACGAGAGGAACTGGGCCAGGACGTAGCCGTGGGCGCCGTGCAGCTCGACCCCGTCGGAGCCGGCGCGCTCGACCCGCACCGCCGCGGCGATGAAATCGTCCCTGAGCTGCTCGACCTCGTCGAGGGTCAGGGCGCGGGCGCCGAATTGCTCGTCGTCCGACGCCGAGACCAGCTCCGGGACAAGGGTCTTGTCGGCGCGCGAGCCGGCATGGTGGAGCTGGACGGACGAGCGGCTGCCCTCGGCGTGCAGGGTGTTCGCCAGGCGGGCCAGGCCCTCGACATGGTCGTCGGAGAAGGCGCCAAGCTGGCCCGGAAAGCCGCGGCCCACCGGCTGGACCATGGCCGCGCAGGTCATGGTGAGGCCGAAGCCGCCGCGGGCGCGCATCGTCAGCCAGTTGGCCTCCTCATCGGACAGGCGCCCGTCCGGGTGGCTCTGGCAGTTGGTGAGCGGGGCCAGCATGAAGCGGTTCTTCATGCCGGGGCCGCGGGCGAAGTCGAGCGGAGCAAAGGCGCTGGGGATCATCAGCCCAATCTAGCGTGCCTGCGCCGAGCGTTGCAATTCGCCGCGACGGGGGTCAGGCGTCCTGCTCCCACACCACGCGGCCTCGGACGAGAGTGAGCCGCACGCGCACCTGGCTCAGATCCTCGCGCGCCGCGGCCCAGGGCCGGTCGATGAGGCACAGGTCGGCCTCGCCGCCGGGGCGGAGCTGGCGCGCCGCGCCGCCCGGATCGCCGAGCGGCGTCGTGAACAGGGCGAGCGCCCGTTCCGGCGTGATCGCCTCGTCGGGCAGCAGGACCGCGCCCGACCGGGTGCGCCGTGTGGTCGCCGCCTGCATGGCCGCCCACGGGTCCGGATCTCCGAACGGGGCGTCGCTGCCGGCGGCGAGGCGAACGCCCGCGGACAACAGGCTTGCGGCGGGATAGAGCCAGGGCTGGTCGTCGGCATCGACCTCGGCCAGGTAGTCGTCGCCCTTCTCGGCCACGAAGTTCGGCTGGGTCACGACGGTGAGGCCGAGCCGGGAGATCTCGTCCCGGAACTCCGGCGGGCAGACGCCGCAATGCTCGATCCGGTCGCCCGGCCGCGCGCCGGCGTCCGCCAGAGCGGCGAGGATGAAGCCCAGCTCCGTGCGGGTGACGCAATGGGCCGCTACTGTCCGGCCGGCGGCGTGGCTGCGCCGGATCGTGTCGACCACCGCGTCGAGCGGGGGCAGGTCGTATTCATGGAGGTGCAGCTTGCGCGGCCCCTCCAGGCCTTCGCCGCCCATCAGCAGGACGCGCTGCAGGAGCGCGCCCCTGAACGACGCGTCGTCGAGCATCGCCTCTTCGCCCGGGCCATTGCGGGGGGTGGCGTCAGTGACGCCGGTGATCCCGTAGCTGGCGAGCCGGCGGCTGGCCCGGGTCAGGTCCGGCGCCACGCCGCCAAGCCGGCCCTTCAGCCAACCGTCGGCGTCGTAGAATCGGCCCGTCGGCTCGTCGCCCATCATCTCCGCCGGGCCAAGGTCGCCCTGGGCCGCGAGCTCGGCCAGGCCGGCGCTGTTGATAATCCACAGCCGACCGGACCGGTGCTGAATCCTCACCGGGCGGCCCGGGATCTGGCGATCCAGCCAGCGGCGGTCGATCGGTCCGGCGACGGAGTCGTGATAGCCCACGCCGCGCAGCCAGCCCGCGCCCTTCGCGACGGCCTCCAGGGCGCTGGCCAGAGCCGCCTCTTCTCGCACCGCCGGCGGGCCGCAGACCAGGGAATCCAGCGCCGCCGCATAGGCCAGGAGATGGATGTGATGGTCGTGCAGGCCGGGGCACAGCATGGCGCCCTCGGCGTCCACCACCCGATCGTCCGGCAAGGCCGTAAGATTGGCCCCGATCTCGCCGATCCGGTCTGCCGCGATGCGGAGGTCGGCGACGCTGCCGCCCGGAAGTTCGGCGTTGCGGATCAGCATGACGCCTCCAGAAGCGCGAGCACGGCTGCGTTGTCGGCGCCCAGCGCCCGGGCCGGGCGGCCGAGCTTTCGGGCCGAGGGCGGCGCGGCGGCCAGACCCCGCGCCTGCAGATGGGCGATCCAGGCCTGGCGGCGTGCAGCGGCATCGTCCGCCTGCCGGAAGGCCAGGGCGTGGGCCGTCACCCGCGACAGGGCGAGCGAGATCAGCCTCCCGCCGCCGGAAAGGCGGCTCGCCCAGGCGGCTAGGGCGGCGTGGACCCCGGTCAGCGGATCGGCGAGGGCGTCGCCCACGAACACTGGCCGTCCGTCCTGGCGGGGCGCGAGCTTCGAGGCGCCGGCCGCCACGGCCGCATCGTCGCCAAAGGCGACCCAGCCCGCTTCGCGCGGACCGCGGCCGTGGCCGGTGATGCTGACCCAGGTGAGGCGCGGATTGGCGGCGATGGCCTCCATGGGCTCTAGACCCAGCTGGGTCCAGGCGCGGGGTCGGGCGCTGTCGATGACGATATCGGCGTGGGCGACCAGCCGGCGCACAACCTCGCGGCCCGCCGGATCACGGAAATCGATCGCCAGACACTCCTTGCCGCCGTTCATCAGCTCATAGAACGCTTGAGAACCCCCTCGGGCGCCGTCCGGTCGCGATGGGCTCTCGACCTTGATCACCCGCGCGCCGAGAAGGGACAGGATGTGGCCGCACAGCGGCCCCGCCCACAGGGCGGAAAAGTCGAGCACGACGGGTGGGCCCGACCTGGCCGGCGCATCGCCCGCGGCTGGCGCGGCCTCCCATTCGAACCAGCGGCCCGGCGCGACCTCGCCCTCCTGGGCGATGGCGAGACCGAGCAGGCGGCCGCGCTCCACGAGCTCGGCGGCCGCGATGTGCTGCGCCGCGCCGGCCAGGTCCTCCCAACTTGTGGCGGCGGCGTCCTCCAGCAGGGCGGGCAAGAGCTCGAAGTCGTCCGGCCGCGCCAGGTTGACGGCCGCCCAGCCGTCCGCGGCGCGCACGAAGCGGCAGGCGCCCCCCGGGGAGCTCGGTCCATTGCGGCTGAACCCGGCGAGCGCGGCCCGCTCGCCGAGCAAGGCGGGGCCGTCGCCGATCTCGGTCAACGGTGCGCCGGACAGTGACTTCAGCGCGAGGATCGCGCCGCGCATGCAGGCCGGCAGGTAGGCCGGCAGGACCAGGGGTGGGCCGTCGGCGGCGCCGGTCAGGGCCATGGCGCCGCTGCGGGCCCATTCCTGCGCGGGGTGCGCCTCGCCGGGCGCCTGCGCCTCCAGCGGGCCGGCGCCCAGGGACTCCAGAATGCGTGCGGCATACTCCGCCGCGGGCGCTTCATCCGTCGATGGCATCGACGAGCCCCCATTCGAGCGCTGTCGCCACGCTGATCCGGCGTCCGGACAGGGCCAGGAGGGCCGTGCGCTGACGCCCGATCCGGCGCGGGACGCTGATGCAGCCGCCGGCCCCCGGGATCAGGCCCATGGAAAGCTCCGGCAGCTGGAAGGTCGAGCCGGGGGCGGCGATCACGCGGCTGGCGAAGGCGGCCAGCTCCACGCCGGCTCCGATGCTGACCCCATGCACACGCACGGTCAGCCGATTGGCGACCCTGGCCAGGGCCATGGCCGGGGAGCGCACGGTGCGGATCATGTGGGCGGTCGCCGGATCGGGCGTCCGGCCGAACTCGCCCAGATCCCCGCCGATGCTGAAGCACCGCCCCGCCGCGGACAGGACAGCCTCGGTGATTGTCTCGTCGGCGCGGACTAGCTCCAGGGCCTCGACCAGAGCGTCGCGCAGGCGCCGATCGATGCTGTTGCGGCTGTCCGGCCGGTCGAGAACGATGTCGAGGCGGGCGCCGTCGCGGGACAGGCGCAGCGGCGGCGCCCGCGCGTCGTCCGGCTCAGGGTCGGGATGGCGGCGCGCCAGCCAGGCCCGGAACTCCGGCCCGTTCTGCAGGGCGGCGAAGCCCAGGGACTCCACGATCAGGGCGTCGGCGAGCGCCATGTGCTCGGTGACCCGCAGCACCTGGGTGAGCGTCATGGCCGCCAGGGGCGTGGCCACGATGTTGGCCAGGAGGCCATCAAGGCTGTGGCCGGGATCCAGCAGCACGTCGCAGGCGCCGGCCAGCGCCGGATCGGCCGCGTCGGCGCGGGTGACGCCGATCACGGGGCATGGGCGTTCGCGCAGCCAGGCGGCGACCTGTTGGGCGGCCTGGGGCTCCAACCCGCGCTCCGGGCGGCAGAGAAGATAGGGCCGCTCGCCCACGGGCGAGGCCGCCAGGCCGTCGCCATAGGCGGCCATTACGATCAGCTCCGAGGGCGACAACAGTTCGGGGGCGCTCATAAAATCCTTCGCCTGCAAGGCTTAGCGCGCGCAGGCGGCGCTGTCAGGCCAGGGCTGCGGCGTGGGTTTCAGGCGCGCCGACGCCGGGGTAGACTGTGTGTCTAGCGGTCTCCGTTGCTGCGCGAACGCGCGGCGGAGCCCGAGGGCTCACGGCCCAAGAAGGCGCCAAAGGCGCGGCGTGGAGGAACAGTGATCATGGCGGGCGTGCTTTCGGGCCTTCGGGTTCTCGACCTTTCCTGGGGCGTTTCGGGCCCCATGGCCGCCATGCTGCTGGCCGACCACGGCGCGGACGTGGTCAAGATCGAACCGCCCGGCAGCGATCCCTTCCGCAGCGGCGGGCGCACGGAGCTCGGCTACAAGACCTGGCAGCGTGGCAAGCGCAGCGCGATCCTGGACCTGAAGGACGCCGCCGACCTCGAGGTTTTCAAGACCCTGGCGACCCACGCTGACATCCTGATCGAGAGCTTCCAGCCGGGCGTGACCCGGCGGCTGGGCATCGACTACGAGGCGCTGTCGGCCCTGAATCCACGCCTGATCTACACCTCCATCACCGCCTACGGCCGGGACAACGAGCATTCGGGCCGGCCCGGCTACGACCTGCTGGTCGGCGCCCGCACGGGCCTGAACTGGGAGCATCGCGGCTGGCCGGAGACCAATGTCCTGCACATGGCCGGCGGCGAGGACCCGCTTCCCGGCCTGGAGGTGGAGTGGGACTGGCTGCAGGGACCGCAGCGCGAGGGTCCGATGACCACGGGCGTGCCGGCCCCCAGCATGGGCGCCTTCTACGCCGCCACGGTCGCGATCAACGCCGCCCTGGTCGCCCGCGAGACGACCGGCCGCGGCCAGTGGGTCGAGACCACTCTGTTCCAGGGCGCGGGCGCCGCCAACATGATGGGCTGGCAACGGGCCGAGAACCCGCACGCCCAGGGCTTCAACACCTGGATCAATTCCTCGCGCACCCCCAAGGGCCACTTCGAGTGCGCCGATGGGCGCTGGGTCCACAACTGGGTGCCCAATGCGCGCTTCCTCATCGGCTCGTCCGAAGGCGAGACGATCGACGCCAATCCCGACCTGTCGGTGCAGAACGATCCCGACCGCTTCGGCAGCGGCATCGAGGAAGGCTATGTGATCGCCCACTACCACCCGATCCTCGCCGAGCGGGTGAAGAAGTTCGGCTGCGACGACTGGCTGGCCGCCGCCGCGGCCGCCGACGTGCCCATGCAGGAGGCGCGCTCCCCCGAGACGGCCCTGGCCGACCCCTTGCTCCTGGCGGACGGCTGCGTGCGCGAACTGGAGGATCCGGAGCTTGGGGCTATCCGCCAAGTCGGCGTGGTCATCGACCTGGAGAAGGCGCCCTGCACGCCCGGCGGCCCGGCGCCCGCGGCCGGTCAGCATACCGCCGAGATCAAGGCCGAGGCCGCCGCCCTGAAGGCGACCGCTGCGCCCAGGCCGGGGCCGCAGAAGGGCAAGCTGTCGGCGCCGCTGGCCGGCGTCCGCGTCCTGGACATGGGTCTGGCCATCGCCGGTCCCTTCGGCACCCAGCAGCTGGCCGACCTCGGCGCCGACGTCATCAAGGTCAACGCCTTCCACGACAGCTACTTCCACCGCAACCACATCTGTTACAACGCCAACCGCGGGAAGCGCTCCTTCTGCGTCGACCTGAAGACGCCCGAGGGGATGGCGGCCCTGCTGGAGCTGGTGAAGACCGCCGACGTGGTGCAGCACAACATGCGCTACGACGCGGTCCGGCGGCTCGGCGTCGACTATGAGAGCCTGAAGGCGATCAAGCCGGACCTGATCTACTGTCATACCCGCGGCCATGATCGCGGCCCGCGCGAGCTGCTGCCCGGCAACGATCAGACCGGCGCCTGCCTGGCCGGGGTGCAGTACGAGGACGGCGGCATGGCCGACGGCGGCCGGCCGATGTGGTCGCTGACGTCCTTTGGCGACACCGGCTGCGGCTTCCTCTCGGCCATCGGCATCCTCAAGGCGCTCTATCATCGCGCCAGGACCGGGGAGGGCCAGTTCGTCGGCACGGCCATCGTAAACGCCCAGCTCCTGAACTGCTCGCACGCCCTCGGCCGCCCGGACGGCTCGGGGTTCGATCGACCCCGGCTCGATCGGGACCAGTCCGGGATGTCAGCCCTGAACAGCCTCTATGAGACGGCTGATGGCTGGATCGCCGTGGTGGCATTGCGTGAGGCGCACTGGACGGCGCTGAAGGCCGTCCTGGGTGCGCCCGCCCTGGAAGCCCGCGACTTCGCCGACGACGCGGCGCGCCGACGCAACGACAAGGCCCTGCGCGCCGCCCTGGCCCAGGCCTTCAAGGCGCGGCCCGCCGCCGCGTGGCGGCAAGCCCTGGACGCCGCCGGCGTGCCGGCGGAGGTCAGCGACCCGACCTTCGGCCTGGCGCTCTTCGACGATCCGGAATGGAGTCGCCGCCACTGGACGGCAGCCTACCGCCAGGAGTTGGTCGGCATGTTCGAGCATTTCGGGCTGCTGTACGATTTCTCGGAGACCCCCGGCGTCATCCAGGGTCCGCCCCTGGTGATCGGCGACAAGACCCACGAGGTGCTGACCGAGCTCGGCTATTCGCCCGAACGTATCGCCGAACTCGCCGCCGCCAAGGCGGTGGGCGTCTGGGAGCCAGGCCAGCCGATTCTCACCGGACCGAAACGCTTCATCGGCTACCGGCCCAAGGTCACGGAGGACCCGGCCAAGACGGCCGCCGCGGAGCCTCAGCTCGCCGCTTCTGCGGGCGCCTGAGCCAGGATATTTGGGCGAAAGCGGGGCTGCGGCGCCGGTTTGGGCTCGCAAAAAATGACGGTGTGTCATATTTTCACGCCCGAACATCGCCATTCGGGCCTGGACAGGGCGGGCGCACCTCGTCATTCCGTCTGCGCTGATCTGCGGCTCTGAGCCGCGAGGGTCGGACGGCGTCCGGGAGGGACGACAGCAAGAAGGCAGGAGTTGAACGGGAATGCGAGTTTTGAAGCCGGGCACCCGGCTAAAGAGCGCGGTCTGCGACACCCAGGTTATGGTCATCAAGTCGGACGGCGCTGAGCACGAACTGCGCTGCGGCGGCGCCGAGGTGGTGGACGCGACCGCCACCGGCTCGGGCGAGCTGGATCCGGCCTTCGCCGAAGGCTCGATGATGGGCAAGCGCTACGTGAACGAGGGCGAGACCATCGAATTGCTTTGCACCAAGGGCGGCAAGGGCTCCCTGTCGCTGGACGGCGTTCCGATCTTGGCCAAGCAGGCCAAGGCGCTCCCGACGTCCGACTAAGACGTCCCGGAGGAAATTGACATGAGCATCGCCACCCTTCTGGAGATGGCGGCCGAGGGCATGCCCGACCGCGAGGCCGTGGTCTGCGGCGACCTGCGGCTGACCTACGCGGCGCTGTTCGAGCGGGCGCAAAGCGCCGCCGCCCAGATCAAGGCGGCGGGCGCCGACTATGCCGGCTATCTGGCGGTGAACAGCCCGGCCGCGCCCATAGCCCTGTTCGGCGCGGCCCTGGCCGGCGTGCCCTATACGCCGCTGAACTATCGCCTGACGACCGAGGAAATATCGGCGCTCCTGGCCCGCATCACGCCGGGGCTGCTGGTCTGTGATCCGGTCTATCTGAAGGGTGTCGCGACGCCCGAGGGCATGACGACAGCCGACGCGGCGACCTTCGCCGCGGGCGCCGTGGAGCCGATCGAGCCGGTCGAGGCCGAGATCGCGGTGCAGCTCTTCACCAGCGGGACCACCGGCAAGCCCAAGGCCGCCCTGCTCAGCAATGACAACCTGATGTCCTACATCCTGGGCACGGTCGAGTTCATGTCCGCGGACGAGGACGATGCGATCCTGGTCTCCGCGCCGCCTTATCACGTCGCGGGCGTGGCCGGCCTGCTGAGCTCCATCTATGCGGGTCGCAAGATGGTGTTCCTGCCGAACTTCGAGGCGCGCGAGTGGCTCAGGCTCGCCAGGGAAGAGCGCGCCACCAACGCCATGGTGGTCCCCACCATGCTGCAGCGGATCGTGGAAACGCTGGAGGCCGGCGACACCGCCGGCGTCTCGCCCAGCATCCGCGCCATATCCTACGGCGGCGGCAAGTGCCCGCTCTCCGTGATCGAGCGGGCCATGAAGCTGTTCCCGGGCGTGGACTTCACCAACGCCTATGGCCTCACCGAGACCAGCTCCACGATCTGCCTGCTGGGTCCGGACGATCACCGCGCCGCGGTCGAGAGCGACCAGGCGGAGGTCCGTCGTCGCCTCGGCTCCGTGGGCCGGCCCTTGCCCTCGATCGAGCTGGAGGTCCGCGACGATCACGGCCATCCGGTCGGCCCGGGCGTGCCCGGCATCGTTTTTGTCCGGGGCGGCCAGGTGGCGGGCGCCTACAAGGAGCAGGGCGACCTGCGCGATTCCGACGGCTGGTTCTGCACCCGCGACCACGGATGGCAGGACGAGGAGGGCTTCCTGTTTCTGGAGGGCCGGGCCGACGACATCATCGTCCGCGGCGGCGAGAACATCTCGCCGGGCGAGATCGAGGAGGTGCTGCTGCAGCACCCGGCCGTGAAGGACGTCGCTGTGGTCGGCATGCCGGACGAGGCTTGGGGCGAGGGCGTGGCCGCCGCGATCGTGCTTAGCCAGCCGACGCCGGCCGAGGAGCTGCAGGCCTGGGTGAAGGCGCGACTCCGCTCTTCGCGCGTGCCCCAGTTGATCCGGGTCATGGACGAGCTGCCCTACAACGAAACGGGCAAGCTCCTCCGCCGTGTCGTAAAGGCCGACCTGGCCGGCCAGGCCTAGTTGCGCCACGCCGGTCGGCCTACCCTGCCTGGAGGGCCGAATACTGGTCCTGGGGACGGAGGTGGAGATGGCGGCAGGTTCGCCGATCACGGTCTTTTCCCACGTGCGCAAGGTCGCCGTGGACATTGAGGTCACGGGGCGATTCTACGCCGAGGTGTTCGGCTTTGAGCTGGAGTGGTCGCAGGAGGGGTCGGGCGGGGCCTTCCTGCCGCTGACCGAGATCGCGCCGCCGGTCCGCAGCGTGCTTCGCATGTACCGCAAAGGCGATGTCCGGCTGGAGCTCTCCCAATATTTCGAGCCCCCGCCCAGCGGATCGACCGAGCGACTGCCGATGAACGCCCTGGCCATGACGCACATCTCTTTCCGTGTCGCCGACCTTGACGCCGTGCTGGATGCGGTGCGGCGGCGGGGAGGGCAGGTGCTGGACCACACGCGGGTGACCCACCCGCGGACCGGCGACTACGTCATGTGCCTCGACCCGGACGGATTCCGGGTCGAGCTGATGCCCATGACGCCGATGCCGCGGCCTTGACGGCCTAGTTGGCCTTGGAGCGCAGCAGGCGGCCGGGCCGCTCGCCCGTGACGCGACCGTCGCGGCGGGTGACCACGCCGTTCACCAGGGTCGCGGCATAGCCGTCGGCGTCCTGCAGGATCCGCGCGGCGCCGGCCGGCAGGTCGTTGACCAGTCGCGGCTCGTGGAGCCGCACCTTGTCCAGGTCGATCAGGTTGATGTCGGCGCGCCGGCCGGCCTGGATGCGGCCGCGGTCGTTCATACCGTAGAGGGCGGCCGTGTCGCCGGTCTGCTTCTTCACCAGGTATTCGAGCGGCAGCTTCGGGCCGCGCTTGCGGTCGCGGAGCCAGTGGGTGAGCAGGAAGGTCGGCATGCCGGCGTCGCTGATCATCCCCACATGGGCCCCGCCGTCAGAGCCGCTGGCGACCGTGTTCGGGTTGCGGAGCATCTCGTAGGACGGGCTCAGGTCCCCGTAGCCGTAGTTGATGGCGTGGGTCTGGAGGAAGGTCTCCCCATCACGCTGCAGCATCTGGTCCAGGGCGGTCTCCCGCGGATCACGGCCCTCGCGCTCGGCGATGGCGGCGATGCTGTAGGCGGGGGCCTGCTCGTAGTCGAGGTCGCCGGACAGCACGAAGGTGTGGCCCCAGGACCCGACGGGGCGGGGAATCCCGACCAGATTGTCCACGCCCTCCAGCGCCAGGGTGCGCCGCAGCTGCGCATCGGCGCGCAGACGGCGGATGCGCTCGGCGAAGGGCAGGGCGCTGAGCGTCTTCCAGGTGGGCGTGTGGGCGAAGGGATTGTAGGCGCTGCGCAGGCTGGAGATCAGCCCGGCGGTGCGGGGCGAGACCTGGGCGGTCAGCCGCCCGCCCGCCGCCCGGGCCCGCTCGCAGGCCGCGAGCTGCTCGCGCCACAGGTCGGGGGCGTTGTCGATCTGAAAGAGCAGGAAGGTGACCGGGCACCCCGTCTTGGTCGCGATGTCGTACATCCGCGAGATTTCCTTGGACGCCTCGATTGCGTCCTCGCCCGCCACGCCGGCCGGCGCCCATTCCAGGAGGCCATGACCGCTCTTCGCCACGGCCGTCGCCAGGGCTTCGAGCTCGTCCCAGGCCGCGAAGGTGCCGGGGACCGGCTGGCCGTCCACGGCCTTGTGGACGATGGTGCGTGAGGTGGACAGGCCAAAGGCGCCGGCCGCCTGGGCCTCGCTCACCAGCTTGGCCATCCTGGCGATGTCGTCAGGGGTGGCCGCCTCATTGCGCGCGCCGCGCTCGCCCATGACGTAGGCGCGCAGGGGGCCGTGAGCCATGTGTGCGCCTACGTCGATTGAATAGGCGTTTTTCGACAGGGCGCTGAGGTATTCCGGGAAGGTCTCCCACGACCAGGCGATGCCCTCCGACAGCGCCGAACCCGGGATGTCCTCGACCCCCTCCATCAGGCCGACGAGCCAATCACGCTTGTCCGGCATGACCGGGGCGAAGCCGACGCCGCAGTTGCCGAAGATGGCGGTGGTCACGCCGTGCTGAGCCGATTGCTCCAGCGCCGGGTCCCAGGTGACCTGGCCGTCATAGTGGGTGTGGATGTCGACCCAGCCGGGCGAGACCATCAGGCCGTCGGCGTCGATCGTCTCGCGCGCCGCGTCGGAGAGCTTGCCGACCGCGACGATCTTGCCGTCCGCAATGCCGACGTCGGCGGTGAACGGCGCGGAGCCGGTCCCATCGACCACGCTGCCGCCCTTGATGATCCGGTCAAGCATCCTGCCGCTCCCGTTCGCCGCATTCGCGGGCATGTCCCTAGTGTCGTGTAAAGCGACACGCTGTCAGGATTAGCACGCTCGGGCGCAAACCCGTAGCCGATTGCGGGTGTCACACAGGAATGTTGTAGACCAGCCGCCCCCTCGGGGGCGGCTGCGCGAGCTCAGAGCGCGATGTTGTAGACGCGCGCCGCGTTGAGGCTGAGCACCTTGCGGCGCTCCTCGGCGGTGAGGGTGGAGAGGCCCTCCACGGCGTAGCGGAGCGGGTCGGGGTGCAGGCAGGTCGGGTGCGGGAAGTCGGACTCCCACATGCAGTTGTCGACGCCCAGCTTGCGGATCGTGTGCGCCACGTCGCTGGATTCGAACCAGAAGCAGGCGAAGATCTGGCGGCGGAAGTACTCGAGCGGCGACATCGACAGATTGGCCGTGCCGTCCTTGCCATTCTCCCGCAGCGCGTAGTCGAGCGCTTCCAGGATGAAGGGCATCCAGCCCAGGCCGCTTTCCACCGAAACGAACTTCAACTTCGGGAAGCGCTCAAGCAGACCCGAGACGATCAGGTTGCAGAGCACCTTGGCGTTGCTGATGAACATCATCGTGCCGCCGATGGTGAGCTTCTTGGTCGGGTTCAACGAGGGCCACGGGGACTCGCCGTACCAGCTCGCCGAGCTGTCGCTGGCGCCGATGTGGAAGTTCACCGGCAGGCTCTTGTCGCTGCAGAAGTCCCAGAGCGGCGTCCAGTAGTCGCCGCTGAGATCCTGCATGCCATGAAGCTGCGGGTCCGAATTGATGTTAACGCCCCGCATGCCCATGGCCACGCAGCGCTCGGCTTCCTTCATGGCCAGCTTGATGTCCCACCAGGGCAGGAGCGCCATCGGCAGAAGCCGGTTGTTCGAGTCGGCCTGCATCTCGGCCATGGCGTCGTTGTAGATCTGCGCGCTGATCAGGCGCAGCTCCGGGTCGATCGGCGGCAGGGCCTTGTTGCCCATCTCGCCGCGGCCCTGGCCGCCGAAGCCCATGACGTTGGGATAGATGATCTGGGCCCAGACCCCGTTCTCGTCCATGAACTGGACGCGTTCCTTGACCTTGGAGCTGCCTGGGTGGACCTCATCGACCTGCCAGTCGGTGAACTCGACGCCGTCGGCCTTGCTGTTGTCAGGCTTGACCACGCTGGCAGCGGAACCGACGCCCATCGAGCGGTCGCCGTCGATCGTCCACATCCACTTGCCGTCGGCCGTCTTCTTCCTCTGCGGAACGCGATCGCGCCACTTCGCCGGCGCGCGCGAGGTCCACAGGTCGAGCGGCTCGCTGATGTGCGTGTCGACGTCGATGACCTTGATGCCCGCGAAAGGGTTGACGAAGGCGGTGGGCTTGTCGGCGACAGTGACGCTCATGGTTCAGCTCCCTGGGTACGCGGAACACGGCCCGCAACGCAGAATTTCCCTGAAACATAAGAGGGTTGGAGGTGGTGTTCCAATGCTATTTGAATGTCTATCCGATCTCAGATCGGCATCAAATCAGCTTATGCTGGACCCGCTCGAAAAGGGCGTAGTAGCGTCGCGCGCAATGTTGCGGAGGAGACGGCGATGGCGGATCGCGTGATCAAGATCGGCGCGGGCACGGGCTTCGTGAATGACAGCTCGATCGCCATGCAGCAGCTGCTGGCGGCCGGCGACATGGACTACATCATGCTCGAGTACCTGGCCGAGGGGGTCATGGCCTGGCTCGCCGCCGACGAGGCGGTCAAACCCGGCTCCGGCTATTCGCCCTATCTGGCCGACGTGCATGTGGGGCCGCACCTGGGCGCGATCATGGCCCAGGGCGTGAAGATCATCACTAACGCCGGGGGCCTGAACCCGCACGGCTCCGCCGAGGCCCTGCGCAAGCGCGCCGCCGCCCTCGGCCTCAACCCGAAGATCGCCGTCGTCGAGGGCGACGACCTGCGCGGCATGGTCGGCGACTTCCGCGGCGAGGTGCGCGAGATGTACAGCGGCGCGGCCTTCCCGGAGAAAGCGACCAGCGCCAACGCCTATCTCGGCGCCTTTCCGATCGCCCAGGCCCTGGCGCAGGGCGCGGACATCGTCATCACCGGCCGGGTGGTGGACAGCGCCCTGACGTTGGGCCCGCTGATCCATGAGTTCGACTGGACCCCGCAGGACTACGACGCCCTGGCCGGCGGCACGGCGGCGGGACACCTGCTGGAATGCGGCGCCCAGGCCACCGGCGGGACCTTCACCGACTGGCAGGACGTCAAGGGCTGGGAAGACATCGGCTATCCCATCGCCGAGTGCCGGGCCGACGGCAGCTTCGTCCTGACGAAGCCGGCGGACACCGGCGGCCTCGTCAGCGTCGGCACGGTCAGCGAGCAGCTGATCTACGAGGTCCAGGACATCCAGGCCTACATGGTCCCGGACGTGGCCTGCGACTTCGGCTCGGCCACGGTGGAGCAGGTGGGCGAGGACCGCGTCCTGGTCGCCAACGTCAAGGGCCTGCCGCCCACCTCCACCTACAAGGTCACCGCCACCTACGAGGACGGCTGGCGCTGCACGGTGAACTTCCTGGTGTTCGGGATCGAGGCCGGCGCCAAGGGCCGCCGGATCGGCGAGGCCATGCTCTCGCGCACCCGCGCCATCCTGTGCGGCTGGAACCTGCCGGACTGGTCCGACAGTCTGGTCGAGGTGCTCGGCGCCGAGGCGACCTATGGCGCGCATGCGGTCGACCATCCGAACCGCGAGGTCGTCTGCCGCATGGTGGTGCGCCACCCGGACAAGCGCGCCGTCGACATGTTCGGCCTGGAGGCCCGCTCCATCGCCACCACCATGGCCCAGGGCAGCTCCAATCTTGGCCTTTCGGTCAGCGCGCCGGTTCTCAGCCTCTACTCGTTCCTGCTGGACAAGAGCCGGGTGAAGGTCACCGTCACCCTCGACGGCGAGAAGGTCGAGGCCCCGATCGCCACCGGGGGCGGGTTCGACCCGGCCAAGGTGGCGCGACCCGGCGGCCCCGCCGCGCCCGATGCCGCCACGCTTACCGAGACCGTTCCGCTGCTGGGCCTGGCCTGGTGCCGCAGCGGCGACAAGGGCGACATGTTCAACCTCGGCGTCATCGCCCGGAAGGCGGAGTATCTGCCCTACCTGCGGGCCGCGCTCAGCGAGGCGGCGGTCGGCGAGTGGTACCGCCACGTCTTCGCCAACCCGGAGAACCGCAGGCTCACGCGCTATGACGCCCCCGGCTTCAACGCCATGAACTTCACCCTCCAGGAGGCGCTGCAGGGCGGCCAGACCAGCGGCATGCGCGCCGACCCCAACGCCAAGGGCATGGCCCAGCAGCTGGCGACCTTCCTGGTGCCGGTCACCCCGGCCGTGGCGGCGGAGGCGCGGGCCCGACTTGCGGCCATGAAGGTGCGGCTGCCGGGCCTGGCTGCTTGATCAGTAATATTCATATTCAATGACTTAGGGAGGAATTCTTATGGGTAAGAAGAAGGTGGGCGTCGAGGATCGGCTTGAGGTTTACGAGGTCTGCGCTCGCTATTGCTGGTACGTGGACGAGGGCGACTCGGACGCGTGGGCCGACCTGTGGACTGAAGACGGCGTCTTCGCCGGCGTCTCGCCGGAGCCCCTTCGCGGGCGCGAGGCGCTGAAGGGCGTTCCGCTGACGTCGATCGCCGGGGGATGCCGGCACAACCTCGTCAACATCAGGATGGAGTACGGGGACACCGAAGACGACATCATCCTGCACGGCTACAACCTCGTGTTCAGCTGGGTCGCCGGCGGCGCGCTTACCTGCAACGCGGTGGTCCGCTACCACTTGGTCCGCCGGGGCGACACCTGGAAGATCAAGACCAACCAGTCGCGCCTGCAGGTGCCCCCGAACTCGCCGCAGAACCTGCCGCCGGGGTTCCCGACCCCGCCGACGCAGACGACCACCTGGCCCCCGATCTAGCCTTTACGGCGGCGCGGGTTCGAACCCGCGCCGCCGGCTCTGGCCTAACTGATCTGCGGCAACACCTTGGTGCAGTAGAGCTCCAGGTTCTTCCAGCCGACCTTTGGCGAGAGCCCGCCCATCAAAGGGGCGAGGCCGACCGAGCCCTGCTTGGCGAGCGTGACGCATTCGTCCGGCGTGACGACCTTGTAGAAGCCGGCGGCGCGGATGGATTCTTCGGAATCCAATCCGTGGAAGGGGTTGGCGGTGTTTCCAGGGTCGCTGCTCCAGGCGGCGTAGGTGCGGGCGACGTGGGCGACATGCGGCCAGATCTCGGCCCAGGTCGCGTCAGGATCCTCCGAGACGTGCACCCAGCCGCCGCCGCCGACCACGGGCCCCGGCTCGCGCCCCAGCTTGCGGCACTCCTCCTGGTAGATCGGCGTGATCTCCGGGGTGAGCGGGTAGAGACCGACGCCGAGCTTGGCAGCGCGCCTGGCCGTCGCCGGCACCCCGCCGGCGATATAGAGGTTCGGCGGGCGGTTGCCGGGAAGGGGGGTCACGAACACCTCCCGGTCTCCGTCCTTGAACCGCTCGCCCCGAAGCGCGCGCAGGATGATCTCAACGCCTTCGTCCATCAGCCGCGCCCGGTCATGGATCGAGACCCGGAAGGCCTTGAACTCGTCCTCGATGTAGCCGGCCCCGAGCGCCACGTGCAGCCGCCCGCCGCAGATCAGGTCGGTGACGGCGATCATCTCGGCGACCTTCACCGGGTCGTGGAGGGGCAGGATCACCGCCCCCAGCAGGATCGCCGCGTGCTTGGAGCGGGCCGCGGCCGCTGCGCCCATGATAAAGGGCGTCGGCAGATATCCGTCCTCGCGGCCGTGGTGCTCCTGGAAATTGAGCTGCTCGACGCCATGGGCGTCGGCGTACTCGCACATGTCCAAGGCCGCGGCGTAAAGCTCGGAGGCCGGCGGGCCGAAATCCGGCGCGCGCATGTCGAAACCGATGCTGGTCTTGAACACTCTCAGATCCTTCCCTGCGCCCGAACGCGGCCGGGCTTCGCGCTCAGTCTAGGCAATCCCGCGGCGTTGGACATCGCAAACCTGTAGGGGAATTGAGCCCGCTCAATCCGCCGCCGCTGCCGCCTCCGGCTCTGGCGCCGTGGCCGCCGGCTCCAGGGCGTTCACCTCCACGGTGTTCTGCGCGGCGCTCTCGCTGGCGGCCTCCGTGATTATGGGGCTCGGCAGGACCAGCATCTGAGCTTGCGCCGTCGGCTGAGGCTGCGCTTGCGGCGCCTGAGCCTGAGCCTGAGCCTGAGCCTGAGCCTGAGCCTGAGCCTGAGCCTGAGCCTGAGCTCGCGCCTGGGCCTCGGCCATTCGCCGCTTCTTCTTGCCGCCCGGGATCACGGCGCCGACGACCTGCACGGTGGTCCTGCCGAGCGCGCCGCCGACCACCCCGCCCACAGCCCCGCCGACAGGCCCGCCCACGGCGGCGCCGGCGATGGAGCCGGCGGCCCCGCCTGCCGCCGCGGCGCCTTGCGTGACCACGCCCTCCGCGGCCGAAGCCTGCGTCGTCAGGGCGGCGGCGCCAATAGCCAGCGATAGCATCGAGATCCGCATTGACATCCTCCCTTGTCCGCGCCTCAACGCGGTGTCAAGGGGTCGGTTCAAGGTTAAGCTTAGGCATATGAGAGTATATATGTGATACGGTGGAGGTGTAATTCAGGTAATACGCTTCATGAACAGTAGATGAATGGATATAATTCTCAAAACAACTGATTAATTGGGAACGCGCCCGCGGCCTTGGGGGTTGAGGGGCGTGGGCGAGGGGGCGACGAACTCGAGAGAGCAAGAGTACTGGAGTCCGATGATGAAGCTTAAGACCACCATCCCCCTGTTCGCCGCATGTCTCGCCTTTAGCGGGGCGGCCTTCGCGGGAGACGACGCCAAGAGCACCGCGGGCACCTACGGTGCGGGTGCGGCGGTCGCCAGCCCGACCGGCGCAACCGCTGGCGGCGAGACGGCGGGCGAAGCCAGCACTCGCGGTCAGGAACGTCGCGCGATGCGGCATGACCGTCGCAAGGGCCACCACGATGATGAAGCCGACGCCAAGGCGGGCTCGGCGAATTCGGCGTCAACCTATGGCTCGGGCGCGGTCAGCACCACCCGCGACAGCGCCAACGCCGGCGTGACGTCGGGCGGCTCTGCCTCCGGTGCGGGGGCGCAGTCGACCGGTTCCACCGTCGATGCCTATGGCGAGACGACGAAGGACGGCTCGAACGCTGACATCTACGGCAATTCGACCGCCACCTCCGGCGCCAAGCCCTGAGTGAACGGCCGCGGCCTGGCGCCTCGCCAGGCCGCGCGCCCAGGGATCTCAGCAGATGCAAACCCTCGCCTTGGCCGCCCTGATCGCCGCTGCGGCGACTTCCGAACTGGGCCCCGAAGACGCCCAGTGCCGCGTGGTCCGCTACGCCGCGGACGGACCCCGGACCGAGACTGCGCCGAGCCGGCCATACTCCCGACCGGCCGGGGCCGTCGCAAGCGCGCACTCGGCCGGCGGCGCCGCCAGCAGCGTGTCGGTGAGCTCTTCGAGTTCGAGCCACGGACCGACGGTGGTCCGTACTCGGGCCGGTGGCCGCGCAATCACCAAAACCTATGACGACACGGGATGCACGATCGTCATCGACGAACGTCCGTCCGAAGGAGAACGATGATGGACCAGTCCACGCGAAAGACCTCTGTTGCGGCCTCCCTGTTCGCCGCCAGTCTCCTCGCCACCGCGCCTGGCTGGGCGCAGACCGTCTC